>OMBG01000093.1_pt1 | contig 47194 bp, 39 predicted proteins | sample 1674251 | NCBI WGS metagenome assembly OMBG01 (sample SAMEA103958153, study PRJEB25191) | human gut metagenome | reverse complement strand
CGGAGCTGCTGGTCGGCGCGGGTGAGAGCGGCATTTGCCTGCCGTTCATGTCGCAAAGCACAACGGCATGTGTGCTGACACAGGCCGTAGGATAGAAGGCGTGCAGGGAGCCAACTGCTTTGAGGTTTGCATTCACAAATTCTGTTTGGCAGTGATCTAGCAAAAGTACAACAATTTATCCTTTGCAAATTCAAGACGCGGAAGCTTTGCGCTGTGCGTTTGCTATGTTTTGGAAAGATGTGCTGCTTCGGCGCATCACCGCTCGAACTTGGGAAACAAGTCTGTAGCTTGTTGGGGCGCATTCTCTGCGCTTTGTCATCTTTGCGGCCTCTTCCGGCTGCGCCGCCCCACCACAACTTCATATCGCCCCATTCTGCCCGCAGCGATCATGCTGCGGGCTTTTCTGCGTTTTTAGGGCTTCATTGCTGTTCTCCACCTCCGTGAATTTGAAATTCCGACATTTCAAATTCCGCGCGAAAGCGCGGCGGCTGCATCTCATGCGGCCGTTTTGGCGCAGCCAAAAAAGATTCGGGGCGGCACGGAGCCAACGAAGTTGCTGGAGTACCAATTGCATTTTTGCGGCGCGAAAGCGCCGCTTTTTCTGCATTTCATGCAGAAAACATAAGAAAATGCAATTGGCACGGAGGCGGCGCAGCCGCCGGAGTAGCCCGCCAACTACTTCCCTCTCCCCGCCCAATCAGCAGCCGCATTTCTTCCCTCACTAGCCCGGATCTGGCCCAAATCGCTTGCAAAAGCGGTGAATCTGTGGGGGGGGCTGAAAGAAGCAAGATTTTGTGAAAAAAGATGAAATCCTGCAAAAAATAGTAGACTTTTCTATTCCCCTGCGGTATGATAAAAATTAGCAATGAAACGGCGCGCACAGCAGGGAAAACTGCCTGAAAAGAAACGTCTACATTTGCGCGCAGCCATTTTGACAATTGCATATCGTTTATCAGCTGAAGATTTGTAACCGCGGGTTATCCGGATAGTCCGCAGTGAAAGAGCAATGAATCTACTCGCCCGGAACTGTGCGGATGAGCAAGTTTCCGAAGTAGCCTGCGCAGCGCGTCAGACAGCGCGTTTTCGCAGTCTATGTGGCCGAAAGGCCGCCATTGCGGGGCTTTCCCCGTGAGAAGGTAGGAAACAGCGCGCGGACGCGTCGCGTCCATAGTCCAAGTCAGGAGAATCGCTTATCTTTGCTGCACGGGATTCTGTCTGTTGATATCCCAGCATGTGCAGAGGCTGATAAACAGGGTAGATAGCACGATGATCCTATCGAAAACGCGGAGCAGGGCGCCGGTTTGTTTCCCAAATGGTGGAGGCAGATCGGCTTTTTTGCTGTGCGGACATCCAGTTCCTGTCATTCAGGGACCGGTATGCCCGCAGGAAACGACGATAGGAGGGACACCCACGATGGAAACACTGCATCTGCCTGAAACCCTGGACAAGGCGACGCTGGACCGCATCGAACGCGTCATCGCCTATAAAAACGTCCAGTTCATCATCGACCACCAGCACGACACGCCCGAGCAGCTGTCGGCCTACCTGAAGGCCTGCATGGACGAGCTTGGGCATGTCCCGGCCAAGGTGGAGGTCATCGGCGGCGATTATCTGGAATACCGCTTCGGCACGTGGCGCAAGGCGCTCGGCAGCTTCTATTCCGGCTCGATCGCCTCCTCCAAAAATCCGCCGCCCTTCGCCGCCCGCAAGATCGTCCGGGATCTCTACGCGCTCGAGCTTCGCCGCAAGGAGCGCAGCGCAGGGGAGGTGCAGCGATGAACCCGCATCGGACCTGTCAGGAAAATATGGACGCACTGAAAAAGGTATTGACCCAGCGCACGCTGCTGGCGCTCTCGCGCAGGAACGTGGAATTCGTTCTGGCCCATCAGGCGGACAGCAATCAGCAGCTTGCCGACTATCTGCGCCAGTGCCGGGCGGAGCTGGGGCATATCCCCGGGCGCACCGAGGTGATCGGCGGCGATCTCATCGAGCTGCGCTTCCGGGGCTGGGCGAACGCCCTGTGCGCCAGCGGCGTCCCGGCGGAGCAGGCTGTGCGGCGCGTCCACCCCGCCCTGACGAAGACCGACCTTTTCCAGAAGGAATTTGAGGCCCAGCGCCAGCTGGACAAGCGGACCAAGGCCGAGCGGAAAAAGGCCAATCTGGAACAGGCGAAGCAGGACAAGCTCCGGCGCAGGGCCGGACAATAGAGCAGCTCCCCGGCATTCTGCCGGTGCTGATACATACGAAAATTCAATACGCAGCTTTTGTGGCAACTGCGCGACCCGGGGAGACCCGGACACGCAGATCTTGTTCTGCTGAACAAGGGAATCGGGTGCAAGTCCCGGACATGGGACCGGAGCCGGCAGGCTTTCGGTTTCGTAGCTGTGATTGCGGAGCGCTTGTTCGCGCGCGGAGACGCGCGTTGCGAAAGCGGGTCATTGGAACTGCTGTAATGGCGGGGAGAGAAGGCCGGACGAGCGCGTTGGGGGATGCCCCCTGAACGCATCAGTCAGAAGACCTACGCGAGCAAAAGACCGCAGGGGAGCGTGCGCTCCTCTGGGGTCTGGCCGGTGTGCACAAAAGCAGCGATCTTTGTCGCTGCTTTTTTCATTGCCCGCCGGCGGAAAAACACGTACCCATCGGGCCTTCGCCCGTCTCATAGATGATCCGCGTCAACAACTGAATAGCTGCGGCAGGAAAGCATACAGACCCCGGGGAAATCGGCGACGAGACGAGCCGGTCAAGGGGCTGCCAACGTGGTCTTCGTCGAGGCGGACGAGAGCACAGGAAGACAGACTGACCGCAGTGGACAGCATTTCTTTTCATATCTGACGGCGAAAGCCGTGAAGATAAATATTTTTCAGGAGGAAATACACATGAAAAACATGCGCAAATTGACGGCCCTGCTGCTCGCAGTGGTCATGGTGCTCAGCCTGAGCATCGCAGCGTTTGCACGCGATGGTGGTACCATCACCAACGCGACCATCAACGGCGAGACCGCAACGATCTCGACCACGAACTACATCACCGCGACCCTGAACGGCACGACCCAGTACAAAGCATCTGAATACTCCCTGCGAAACGCAACGATTTCCTTTATGGCAAGCGCTGCTCCGACAGCAACGGGAGTCACCTTCGACTATGATGATGTTGATGAGATTTATACCGCGACTGGTGTAGACCTGTTCAATAAGTGCCTGGACGTGACGGTCGACGGGACTGTCTACCACTTTGCGGCTGGCCTCAAGAATGGCGACGTTGAGATTGACAGCAGAGACCCGTGGGGTGCGACCTTCACGATCGGCGGTGTGGCCTTCACCAACAACGCCTACAATGTCCAGAACCCGAACATCGGCACCTCTGAGGAGCCGGATGGCTGGACCGGCATTGCCTACACTGTGCGCGGCACGCTGCCTGCCGGAACGGCCCTGTCTTCACTGACGATGACTGTCGTGAAGAACAATGCGGCTGCGACCATCACCGGTACGGCTGTCACGGCCAACACCGACGGCTCCTACACCCTGAACCTGAGCGGCACCGACAAGATGATCTCCGTCACCTATGGCGGCGAGACCAGAAACTATTACGTTGCGGCGACCGTGTCTGGCAGCAGCAAGGTGAACATCAGCTTCACGATCGACCCGAACAACGCTTCGACGAGATACCCCGATGCAGTTTCGGACATCAACAGCAAGATGAAGACCGCTTCCGGCGACAACAGCGGCCTTGTCCGTCTGGAGCTGGACAGCGGCGCGACCGTCTATGACGCGCTGGTCGCCATCGGCACAAAGGCTAACATTACCATCGGCGCACAGAACAGCAGCTACGGCGTCTATGTCTATGGTATCGGCGGTATCAACGCCGGGGGCTCCGCGGGCTGGATGTACTCCGTGAACGGCGCAGTCCCGATGGTCGGCGCAGCCAGCTACGTCCTGACGGCCAACGACACGATCCGCTGGTTCTGCGTGAACTACGGATAAAATACCAAACAACTCAAATACCCACCAACTGTGGACGGCCACAATGTGGCCGCCCGCCATTTTTGTGAGAGGCGAGAATGCGAAAAAAATTACGGTTGACGGTATTCTTTTTGGTGGTTGCACTGCTGGTCGCAACACTATGTGTTACGGTTTTTGCAGAAGAGACTGCACTGCCATTTGATACCGTAAGATTGAGCCTATACAGGGCATCAAAAGGCGACACCTTTACTTTTGATTATCGTGTAGATTATAACGCTAAAGTTCTTGTTGCTTTTTATGAGGGAAACAATCCAAGATATCCACAAAACGCCAATGCCATAGCTACTTGGGAGGCACTGAATAACGGTAAAAAAGTTGAAACCGTTACAATTACAGGACCAAGGGATGGCAGTGGGATACCTAAAAAAGATGTAACAAAGATAACAATTTCTTATGACGGCAATACATATGACTACTCAGCGTATTTTGTAAAAAGAGGCAGTATCTGCAATGACGCTATCTTTTCTGTTAGATATTATAAAGAGGCAGCCGTTATAGAAAAGCTGTACCCTGTCCCGGAAACGGATGGCAGCGTGACGATTGCTGCGAGCGTTTCTGCGAGTGATCCCCCGGCGAAAGACCTGGCGAGCAATTCCAAGGTCACGCTGACAGGCTTTATCGGAACGATCACAAAGGCAGAACCAGCAGACGCTGTGACGATCGACCCGTCTGGGAAGTTCATAACGGTCAACTGGTATAAAACAAGCGGAACGGTCAAGATGACAGTGACCGGTTTCCCGGAAGCAAGCGGGATCACCGGCGAAAAGACCGTTACGCTCAAAGACAGACGTGCAGTAGTCCAGAAAGCGGAATCCTGCACGAACGGCAAAGTTTACTCGAACAATGCGTCGGGCGCTTACGCTGGAGACACGATAAAATGGACGGCGGAAGCCGCAGACGGCTATAAGCCCAGCACGTTCACCGTCAAAGACGCGCTTGACCGCGACGTAGCCTACACAAAGAGCGAAGACGGTGAACAGATCACCTTTCCTGCGCCCTATGGCGAGGTAACGGTCTCGGCAACGTTCGTACCGCTTGGCCCGAACGATAAATCGAACGCCGCGCGGCTGCTCGGTATCTCGCTCGGCGGCCACGAGGGCGTGGTCACCGGCGATAATAGCTTCAAGATCGAGGGCTTCACCGCGCAGGACGACCTGTCCAAGCTCAAACCGGTCTTTACCCTCAGTAAGGGCGCGACCGTCAATGATGCGGACAGCCTGACATTCACAAACGGCAGCCAAACGAGGGTGATCGTCCGCGCCGAAGACGGCAAGCACACGCGTGTCTACTGGGTAACGCCCAAGCAGATGCTGTTGTCCGGCGCTGGCACAGAAGAAGATCCGTTCCTGATCGAGAACGTCGACGATTTCAGGAAATTCGTCCAAATGCACCCGGCTGGTTCCTACAAGCAGACGTGTGATCTGAATCTGAGCGGCTTCAATGCCCAGACCGGCGGCGCGATCGTCAATGCCGCAGGTGAACCTTTCAAGGGCGTCTATGACGGCGGCGGCCATAAGATCACCGGTCTGACGCTGAACGATACGAACACGGGCAGCAACGCGGCCCTGTTCCATACCATCTCCGGTACGGTCAAGAACCTGACCATCGACAACTCATGCAGCTTCACCGCCCGGCAGTGGGTCGGCTCCTTCGCCCTGTATCTGAAGGACGGCGGAAAGCTGGACAGCTGCACCAACCTCGCCTCCGTCACCTGCAAGCCGTCGGGCACGGTCGATGGCACCGTCAACTGCTTCGCGGGCGGTCTCGTGGCTCTCACGGACGGCAGCACATGGGCTTCCGCGCAGAACCAGATCGTGAACTGCCGCAACGACGGCAGCGTGACCGTCGCCCCGGCGGACACGCCGAACGGGAACTTCGCCAGCGCGGGCGGCCTCGTCGGCGGCCCGGCCAACGTGAGGCTCAGCCAGAGCGTCAACACCGGCGCGGTCTCCAACGAAGCCTCGATGCAGAACTACTACGGCATGGACGGCAACTGCACCGGCGGCCTCGTCGGCCAGGTCGACCCGAACAGCGCGTTCGGCGTGAAGACCGAGATCATCGGCTGCGTCAACACCGGCAAGGTCACCGGCGGCTGCAACGTCGGCGGCGTGGCAGGCAAGGTCAACAATAAGAACGGCTCCGTCCTCATCGAGTCCTGCCGCAATCTCGGCAATGTCCACGCCACCAACACCGCGGACGTGCAGAACGTCGGCGGCATCCTCGGCTGCGGCTACGCCGAGATCTACAACTGCGACAGCGCCGGTACCATCACCGGCGAGACCACCTCCGCCAGCGCCTACCGCGGCGCGATCGCCGGCTATCTCCGCCGCGAGAACTCCGTCATCAGCCGCTGCTTCGTCGCCAACGCCGACAGCGTCGTCGGCGGTCAGGCCAACGGCGTCAGCTACTCCGGCGCGGTCGAGACGAAGTTCATCGCCGCCTCCGACGTCAACTCGCAGACCCACATCGACGAGCTGAACGCCTACGAAAAGCCCAAGTCCCTCCTCAAGATCACCTTCCGCGCCCCGACCGCGGAGGAGACCTGGGCGGGCGGCAACTACATCCCCGGCGAAGCTGAGACCGCCAAGGGGTATGAGGCCAAGCTCCTCGGCTTTGCCATCGACGGCCATCAGGCGGAGATCGACGAGGCGGCGAAGACCGTCACCCTCGTCCTGCCCAACGGCACGGCCCTGACGAGCCTCACCCCGATCCTCACCCTCAGCTCCGGCGCGACCTATACGCCCGCAGGCGCGCAGGACTTCACGTCTCCCGTGACCTACACCGTCACCTCGGAAGACAAGTCCGCCACCGCGGCCTATAACGTCACGGTCACCGCCGCCGAGCAGTCCAGCGGCCTCGGTTCCTTCGCCGTGAAGCAGGGCAGCACCGCCTACCCCGTCACGACCAGGGAAGACGGCAGGAAGACCGTCACCATCCCGGCCTCCACCCTCGCCTCCAACGCCGAGTCCGCCCTGACCTTCCTCTACCGGACGAATTCCGGCAAGAAAGCCGAGGGCACCATCGGCGGTACGGCCCTGACGCAGACCACCTCCGGCGCGTATGACGCCCTCAGCTGGCCCTTCTCCACTGCCACCCTCACCAGCGGCACAAAGACGCTGACGATGACCTTCGGCGGCGAGAAGCAGCTGGTCGACATCGTCATCGTCCCCGAGCTTTCCAGCCTCTCCGTCAAGATCGCGGATGCCGCCCAGCGCGTCACGAAGACTGAGGCCGGCTACGAGCTCGACCTGCCCGACGCCGCCTCCACCGTCTCCGTCACCGCCGTCCCGGCCCTCCCGTTGGACGAAGTGACGATCGACGGCACCTCCGGCGCGACGAAGGACGTCACCGTGACAGGGAAGGACAGCTTCGACATCGTGGTCAGCGGCAAGACCCTCACGGTCGCCATCAACCGCGTCAAGACCACCTCCGTCACCTTCACCACCACCCCCGCCGATGCCGCCGTCACCGTCATCGATCAGGCCGAGAGGACCCCTGTCCTGCCCGACTCCAAGGGCGTCTATACCCTCCTCGGCGGCGCAGGCTACACCTACACCTACCGTGTCTCCAGCAGCGGCTACGTCACCAAGACCGGCACGCTCGACTCGAATGACCTCACCGGCGGCAAGCTAAAGCTGATCATCAGCCTCGCTCCCGCGGGCAGCACCGTCACCCCCGTCGACCCGAGCGAGCCCGTCACCGGCGAATGGCCCAGCTTCCGCGGAAATGAGGCAAACAACGGCGTCACCTCCGCGAAAACGCCCATCTCCAAGGACGAGACCGTCAAGTCCTGGTCCGTCCAGATCGGCGGCACCCCGACCCCGCCGCTGATGGTAAATGGCAAGCTCTACGTCCTCACCGGCAGCACCGTCAAGGCCATCGACCCGAAGACCGGCACGGTCACCGCGACCTCCGAAAAGCTCGCCGGTACCAGCCAGTTCGGCACGAACCCCATCGCCTACGGCGACGGCAAGTTCTACATCCAGCTCGACGCGAACACGTCCGACGAGAAGGCCCACGTGCAGGCCATCGACGCCGCGACGCTCAAGAGCGTCTGGGTCTCCGAGGGCTTTGAAGGCCAGCTCATCTCGCCCATCACCTACCACAACGGCTACATCTACACCGGCACGTGGCAGGCCGAGGAGCGGACCGGCACCTACTTCTGCCTCTCTACCACCGACGAGGACCCGACCGACACCGACGAGACCAAGTACACCAGCTGGCGCATCTCGAAGCAAGGCGGCTTCTACTGGGTCGGCGCCTACGCGACGGACAATTACGTCATCTTCGGCTCCGACAACGGCAAGGGCGGCTCCACCGAGTACGGCTCCACCCTCTACAGCGTCAACGCGAAGACCGGCGTCGTCATCGACACCGAGACGAACCTCATCGGCGACCTCCGCTCCGCCGTCGTGAAGTCCGGCAGCTACGTCTACTTCACCTCCAAGGCCGGTTACCTCTACCGCGCCACGGTCGCGGCCAACGGTTCGCTGAGCGAGTTGACGTACCTCGAGCTCGACGGCATGATCACCGGCACGCCCGTCGTCTGCGGCGATACCGTCTTCGTTACCTGCTCCGGCCAGACCCAGTTCCAGAGCCCCGGCAAGATCTACGCGATCAAAGCTGACGCGGAGACCATGTCGGTGTACAATGATGGTACCGCAAAGGCGACAACCACCGGCTACATCCAGTCCAGCCTCCTCGTCTCCGACGCCTACAAGGCAGGCGAAGGCAAGCTCTACATCTACGGCTCCTGCAACGAGGAGAACGGTACCATCAACTTCTTCAAGTACGACGCCGCGAACCACACCTTCGACACCGGCGTGACGAAGGAGCTCTACACGCCGACGGGCGCAGAAAAGCAGTATAATCTCTGCAGCCTGATCTGCGACGCCCGCGGCACGCTCTACTTCAAGAACGACTCCGGCTACCTCACCGCCCTTGCCCGCGAGGTCATCGAGACCGACGTGAGCAAGGTCGAGGACATGATCGACGCGCTCTTCCCGATCACCGACGACAGTCTCACTGCCATCAAGCAGGCACGCCGCTACTACGAAGCCCTCGGCGACAAGAAGAGCGAGGTCACCAACCTTACCTCGCTCGAACGGGCCGAAGCCGAGTATCAGCAGCGCCTGACCAACAAGCGCCAGACCGCGCTCGACGATCTCAAGAAGATCTACGACGCGAAGGACACCAAGGACTTCACCGCCAAGGGCCTGCAGAAGCTCAAGGAGGCCTATGAAGAGGGCGTCCGGAACATCAACAACGCCGACGACTGCAAGCTGGTCGAAAGCAGCTTCAACGCAGCCGCGGCGAAGATCAACAAGCTCAACGGCAAGGATATCACGGTCACGTTCCGCCTCATCGGCGCGCTGCAGGCCACGCAGGACGTCAACCTGACGAAGGACAGCTACCTGCCCGAATACGTGACCTGGATCCCCACCACCTCCTACGACCTGCAGGAGGATGCCACGGTCTACGATCTTTACACCAAGGCCATCGGCGAGGCTGGTCTGCGCTCCATCGGCGAGGAGAACGACTATGTCCGCACGATCTACGCCCCGTCCTGCCTCGGCGGCTACGCCCTGAGCGAGTTCACCAACGGCGCGCGCTCCGGCTGGATGTACACGGTCAACGGCACGCATCCGGACCGCGGTCTGAAGAACTGGAAGCTCAAGGACGGCGACGTGGTCGTCTGGCACTACATCAATGACTACGCGCACGAGGCGGCCGACTGGTTCGACGACCCGGATTATCCCGCCCTCGGCGACGGCACTTACTACAACGGCTGGCTCCGCGCGGCGGACATCAGCCCGGAGCAGTATGTGCAGCAGCTGCTCGGCAAGATCCTGAAGGTCGGCAAGAACGGTTCCGTCGAGCCGAAGCTGACGCTCTCGCACATCGGCAGATCCGTCACCTTCACCTTCAAACCCGACAAGGGCTACCACGTCAAGGACGTCAAGGTCGACGGCAAGTCCGTCGGCGCGGTCACGACCTACACCGTGGACAAGCTGACCGTCTCGACGAGGATCGAAGTCGAGTTCACCAACGGCGTGCTCCCGTTCACCGACGTGCGCGAAGCCGACTGGTTCTATGACGATGTCGTCTACGCCTATGAGAACGGCCTGTTCTCCGGCACCAGCGACACGACGTTCAGCCCGAACGCTTCCATGACCCGCTCCATGCTCGTCACAGTCCTCTATCGTCTCGAGGGCCAGCCCACTGTCTCCGGCCGCAGTGGCTTCTCGGATGTCAAGCTGAACAGCTACTATGAGGACGCCGTCACCTGGGCCGCCGACAACGGTATCGTCAACGGCACCGGCGCCACGACGTTCTCTCCGAACACCAACGTCACCCGCGAGCAGATGGCTGCCATCCTCTACCGCTACGCGCAGTACAAGCAGTATGGCACCACCGCCAGCGCAGGCCTGAACGGCTTCTCCGACGCCGCGAAGGTCTCCACTTACGCCAAAGCCCCGCTCAGCTGGGCCGTCGCCGAGAAGCTGGTCAACGGCTCCGAAGGCCGCCTCCTGCCCACCGGCAACGCCACAAGAGCACAGGTCGCCGCCATCCTCCACCGCTTCGTGGAGAATGTTGCAAAGACCACCGCCTGATCCTTTCCCGCACAGGGCTGCCCCTTTTGGGGGCAGCCCTGTTTTCTGCCTTGCGCCCCATGCGTATGCAGAGGCGCTGCCCGGCAGGCACAAAGCGGCGGCCGGGTCATCCGGCCGCCGCTTTGGTTAGAAGCTCCGCGTCTCCGTATTCATGAAATCGTGGATCACATCGAAGAGATGGATGGGATCCAGCTGCTGCTCGGTGCAGAGCTTTGCCAGGCGAGTGACGCCGGGGCGGTCATTGGAAAAGGGCACGACAAAGAAGATCGTCGTCCAATGCGTCTGCAGATATTTCTGCACAAGAATTCCGTAGGCATAGAGCATCCGCGCCTCGCCATGCGCTTCGTAGGGAATATACCGGTAGGCATGATCCTCCGGCTCCTCTATTTTCGCTGCGGCGGGGCAAACATCCAGGCGGTTCCATTCCGCCGAGAGCCGGAATGCTGCGTGCAGGAGCGCGGCAGCCTCCCGCGCGAGTCCCTGCGCCTGCGGGTGCAGCATCCGGAGTTCCTCCTGGAGCGCGTCCATGCTGAACAGCCCGAATTCCTCCGCATACGCCGGCCCGGAGATCAGCTGTGCCGATGAGAGATCCAGGCGTTTTGCGATCTCCTCGATCGAATCCGAGCGCAGACACTTGTCCCCTTTCAGATACCCCTGCAGGGTCGAGCGCGGGATCCCAAGCTCCTTTGAAAATTCCAGTTTTGTCTTTCCTGTTTCCTTCATTTTGCTTTGTAGCATGGCTGCAATATTTTTCTCTATCTGCATATCCAAAGCCATCTCCCACCAAAAGGATACGGAAATGGTTTCTTTTGGTAAATACCGGCATGCTGGCAAAGCGTCCAGCTTTCCGGCACGGCGGAAAGCCGTCCAAATCCGCCGCGATCTCCGCCCCTCGGAAGCTGCTGCGAGGTGGCAGGATTGCCTTGATCCTGCAGGTTTTTCCAATGGTTTTGTGAAGTTTATAGAAAAATGCGTGGCGGGCAGAAAAGGTTTGAAATCTCGAGTAAATTCGTGTATATTGAAAATTAAGATAACCGCCGGCCCGGACAGATGGTCAGCCGGCGTGATGGACGGCTCGAAGAGAGAAGGCGTTATCAAGAAGAGCCGGAAAGTGAATACAGAGGAGCGTGATTTAGTTGGAAGAACTGCTGCGCATGGAGCACATCAGCAAACGATTCGGTGACTTCTATGCGAACCACGATGTCAATCTGTCCGTAGCCAAGGGCGAGGTTCATACCCTGCTCGGCGAAAACGGTGCGGGCAAATCGACGCTGATGAACATTCTGATCGGTCTTTACCAGCCGACGGAGGGGTCGATCTTTCTCAACGGCAGGCAGGTGCGGATCGAGTCGCCCAGCCAGGCGGTCAAGCTCGGCATCGGCATGGTGCATCAGCACTTCATGCTGGTCGAAGCGATGACCGTGTTTGAAAACATGATCCTCGGCGACCGGAATTCCAAGGGTATCTTTATCGACCGGGAGGCGCGGCGGAAGGAGATCCTCGCGCTGTCGGAAAAATACGGTCTGGATGTGGAGCTGGACAAGCTGATCACGGAGATCTCCGTCGGCGCGCAGCAGCGCGTGGAGATCCTGAAGGCGCTCTACCACGGCGCGGAGCTGCTGATTTTGGACGAGCCGTCCGCGGCGCTGACGGACATCGAGGTCGAGGGTCTGTTCGCCATCATGAAAAAGCTCGTCAGCGAAGGAAAATCCATCATCTTTATCAGCCACAAGATGCGTGAGGTGCTGCACATCTCCGACCGCATCACCATCCTGCGCGCGGGCGAGGTCGTCACGACGGTGGACGCGCACGGCGTCACCGGGCAGGAGCTGGCCAACATGATGATCGGCCGCGAGCTGCAGCAGTCGCAGTACGAAAAGAAGGACGTGGAGGCCGGAGCGGTCATCTCCCTGCAGAACATCGATTATCATAAGGAGTCCAAGCACGCGGGCCTCAATGACGTCAGCCTCAGCATCGGCCGGGGCGAGATCGTCGGCATTGCCGGTGTGGACGGCAACGGGCAGACGCAGCTCGCGCAGCTGCTGACGGGCGTGCTCTCGCCGGAGAGCGGCGAGTTCCAGCGTAAGGGACAGAAGATCGCGGTCTTCAGCCCGCGGGCCTCGATCGAGGACGACGTGGCGCTCATCCCGGAGGACCGGAATCTGCAGGGCCTGATCGGCAACATGTCGATCGCGGACAATCTTGTGCTCAAGCAGACCGACGAGCCGCAGTTTTCCTCGCTGCACGGCCTGCATATGAAAAAGAAGACCATCTCGGCCTATGCCCGGGAGATGATCGGCAAATACGACATCCGCTGCCAGTCCTCCGACCAGGAGGTCCGGAATCTCTCCGGCGGCAACCAGCAGAAGGTCATTCTCGCCCGCGAGCTGGAATCCGATCCGGATGTGCTGATCGCCGTACACCCGACGCGCGGACTGGATATCGGCGCGACGCGCTTCGTCCACGATCAGATGATCGCCGCGCGCGACCGCGGCGTGGGCATTCTGCTCATCAGCGCGGACTTCGATGAGATCCTTGAGATGTCCGACCGGATTCTTGTCATCTTTGAAGGTCAGATCATGGGCGAATATTCCGGCAAGAACCCGCCGATCGAAGAGATCAGCCTTGCCATGACCGGAAAGTGAGGGGAGCGCGCGTATGAAATTCAAAAAATCACTCGGGGCCTTCCTTGTCCCGCTGCTTTCGATCCTGCTGGCGTTTGTCATTGGCGGGATCATCATGGCCGCGCTGGGCGCGGATCCGTTCCTCGCAGTCAAATACCTGTTCCAGGGCGCGTTCGGCTCTAAGGCCGGCATCGGCACGACGCTGGCCAAGGCGACGCCCCTGATGTTCACGGCGCTGTGCGCGTGCTTCGCGTACCGCTGCGGCGTATTCAACCTCGGCGGTGAGGGCCAGTTTCTGATGGGCTCCATCGCGGCGTTTCTGACCTGCTACTTTACGGGCCTGACCGGCTTCGGCGGTATTTTGCTGGCGCTGCTGGCCGGCGCGGTGGCCGGCGGCTTCTGGGGCATGATCCCGGGCGTATTGAAGATCACGCGCGGGCAGAACGAGATGATCATCTCCATCATGCTCAACTATGTGGCGACGCTGTTTATGGGCGTGATCTACACCAGCTGGATCCGCGACGCCTCCGTGCCGCAGACGCCCGCGATCGACGATGCGGTGCACCTGCCGCGGATCATCAGCGGGATGCGCATGACGTGGGGGCTCGTGATCGCGGTGGTCGTGGGCCTGCTCCTGTACTACTTCCTGTTCTGGACCAGCCCCGGCTTCAAGCTCCGGGCTGTTGGCCTGAACCAGACCGCCAGCCGCTTCAACGGCTTCCCGGTCCGGCGGTATATGCTGATGAGCTTCATCGTCTCCGGCGCGATCGCGGGTCTCGGCGGCGGCGCAGAGCTGCTCGGCACGCAGTTCCGCCTCATCAACGGCTTCGGCGCGGGCTACGGCTTTGACGGCGTGGCCATGGCGCTGATCGGCCAGCTGCATCCGATCGCGACGATGGTCGTGGCGCTGTTCTTCGCCGTCCTGCGCGTGGGCTCGACCACGATGCAGGCCGCCACGGGCGTGCCGACCAGCGTATCCGATATCATCCAGGCGCTTGTCATCGTCTTCTCCGTCGCCGGTATGGCGCTGACGAAGCTGCCGGAGTTCCAGAGCTGGAAGAGCCGCGTGTTCGGCAGGAGAAAGGCAGGTGCTGTGTAATGGATTGGATCTTGAGCTTACTGCTGGCAACGGTCCGTCTGGCCATTCCCGTGCTGCTGATCTCCCTCGCGGAGCTCTACGGCCAGCGGGCCGGTATGGTCAACATCGGTCTGGAGGGTCTGGCGTCCATCGGCGCGCTGGTGGGCTTTCTGGTCTGCTATGTGACGGGGTCAAACTGGCTGGGGCTGCTGTGCGGCGCGCTGGCCGGTATTCTGGTCAATATGATCTACGCGTTCTCCACGGTCACGCTCTGCGCGGACCATACGGTCTACGGCATGGCGGTGAACATCTTTGCGCCGGCGCTGGCGTCGTTCATCTACCGGGTCTATTTCGGCACCGGCTCCGACCTCAAGCAGATCACCACGATGGCCTCCATCGCCATCCCGGGGCTGAAGGATATCCCGGTGATCGGGCCGCTGCTGTTTGACCAGAGCCCGATGGTGTATCTGACGTTCGTGCTCGTGATCGTGACGGCTGTCTTCTTCGGCAAGACCCGCGCGGGCCTGAGCTACAAATCCGTCGGCGAGCATCCGCAGGCCGCGGCGACGCTGGGCATCAACGTCATCGGCGTCAAGTATCTCGCGTGCGTGATCTGCGGCGCGCTGGCCGGCATCGGCGGCGCGTACCTCACGACCTGCTACTCCAGCACCTACACTGACGGCATCGTCGCCGGGCGCGGCTTCATCGCGCTGGCCGCCGTCATCTTCGGCCGCTGGAACGCAGGCGGCATTCTGCTTGCCTGCCTGTTCTTCGGCTTCTGTGACGCGCTGCAGATCCGTCTGCAGGTGTCCGGCATCGCCATCCCCTATCAGTTCTTCCAGATGATCCCCTACGTGGCGACAGTCGTCGTCCTGAGCCTCATCGGCACGCGGCAGGCGGGCCCCAAGGCCAACGGCAAGCCCTACCGCCGCGAGCAGCGGTAAACGCTGGCGCACCCGTTCAGTAATAACACGCCCTGTGTTATTATAGATGATGCCGGCGGCGCGGGCTGCCGGCGCAAAATCCAAATCTACGGAGGAAAAACTATGAAAAAGATCATCGCAATGCTTCTGGCTCTTGTCATGCTCCTCTCGCTGGCGGCCTGCGCCAGCTCCGGCAAGACCGACGCCCCGGCTGCTGCGGACACCGCCGCTCCGGCCGAAACGACCGACACCACCGACACCGCTCCCGCAGCCGACACCAAGACCGACGGCAAGACCTACAAGGTCGCCATGATCTGCGACTCCAGCATCAACGACGGCGGCTGGGGCGCAGCCTGCTACAACGCCATGGTCGCCGCAGCCGAGAAGAAGGGCTGGCAGACCGAGGTCACCGACTCCATCTCGCAGGACTCCTACTATGACTCCATCGTCGCCTACTGCGCGCTGGGCTATGACATGATCTACGCCCCCGGCAATCAGTACACCGACGCTGTCCTGCAGGCAGCTGAGGAATATCCCGACGTCGCCTTCGCCCTGCTGAACGGCGCAGTCGACACCCCGGAAAAGGCTGTCAACAAGAACGTCTCCTCCCTGCTCCCGAACGCACAGCAGATCGGCTGGATCGCCGGCGCGCTGGCGGGCCTGATGACCGAGACCGGCAAGCTCGGCTTCATCGGCGGCATGGAGCTCGACACCACCAAGGGCAAGATCGCGGGCTTTGAAGAAGCCGCGAAGTACGTCGCCGAGCAGGAAGGCAAGACCGTCGAGCTGCTCAACGTGCCGTACGCCAACTCCTTCTCCGACGCCCCGAAGGGCAAGGAATTCGCCACCGAGCTGATCTCCCAGGGCGCTGACGTCTTCTTCGGCGACGCTTCCGCCGTTGACTCCGGCGCGCGCGAGGCCATCGATGCTGCCAACGCCGCTGCAGGCGAGATCAAGATCTACGACATCGGCCAGCCGGCAGACATCCTCGGCCAGAACGAGTGCATCATCTGCTCGCAGGTGACCGACAACTCTGCCATGGTCGTTGCCTCCATGGAGGCTGTGGAAGCCGGTACCTTCGGCGGCGAGACGCTCTACGGCACACTGCAGAACGGCACGCTGTCCGCAGGCGCGCTGAGCGATCTGGTCCCGGCCGACGTGCAGGAAAAGTACCTCGGCTACATCGAACAGATGAAGGCCGACACCTTCATGAAGTAAGATCCGGAACCAGCGTTTTCCCCGGTAACATGACCAGCCCGGCTGGCGCTTGTGCGCCAGCCGGGCTTTTTCTTCTTTTTTGCTCAGTCCGCATGCGCGGACAGGCGGCGCATCCACCTTCTCCTGCGGAAGACGGCCAGAGAGATGCCGAAGCGGAGGCATTCCTCCAGTGACAGCGCAAAATACACATACGGCACCGGCAGCGCAAACACGAAGGCCGTCACGAGCCCCGCCGGAACACCGAAGCCCCACGTTCCGACAAGATCGATGGCCATGACGTACGCCGTCCGCCCGCCGCTGCGGAGGATCCCGCCGCCAAGGATCATATTGAGGACCTTGCATGGCGCGACCAGCGCATAGGCCGTGAGGATCTGCCGGGTCAGCCGCTTTACCCCGTCCTCCACCTGATAGATCTCCACATAGACACCGCTGAGCAGCACCACGAGCACGGACAGCAGCGCGGCCCCGGCAGCGCCGTAGACGAGCAGGCGCTTGCCCGCCGCATAGGCGGCGTCTTCGTCCCCGCTGCCAAGCCGCTTGCCGACGATCACGCCCGCCGCCTGCGACAGGCCGCACAGCGCGCCGATCACCAGCCCCTGCACGGGCGCGGTCAGCGTCATGGCCGCGCTGGCGTCCGTGCCCATGCGCCCGTAGATCGCGGCGTAGACATTTTCGCCCAGGCTCCACGTCACCTCGCAGATCAGCAGCGGCAGCAGCATAGCCAGATACTGCCGTCCGCGCCCGCGCACGGGCGGCGTGCGCCTGCCGTCCGCCGCGGGAAGCGGCGGCGTCTTCCGGAAAAACAGGAGCATCAGCAGGAAATTGACCCACTGCGAGCCGATCGTCGCGATCCCTGCGCCGGTCGCGCCCATGGCGGCAAAGCCGCATTTCCCGAAGATCAGAATATCGTTCAGGAGCGTATTCAAAAGCGCGGACGCAATGCCCGCATACAGCGGCAGCCGCGGCTTTTCCGCGCAGCGGAACGCCGCGGCAAGCATTGTCGCCCCGGCCATGGGCAGATACGTCCCGGCGAGCAGGCGGAGGTAGTCCGCCGCCGTCTGCAGCGTCTGTACATCCGCCGTATAGGCCCGCATGATTGCCCCGGGGCACAGCAGGCAGAGCGCGGTGAATGCCCCGGCCAGCCCGAACCCCAGCCAGAGATTCGTAAAAAAGCTCCGCCGAACTTCCGCGGGCGCGTTCTGCCCCAGATACTGCGAGATCATGATCCCGGCCACCGCGCCGATGGCGGCGATGACGACCGCGTAGATCGAGGCGAATTTCCCCGCCAGCCCGACGGCCGCCACGCTGACGGCGCCCAGCTGCCCGATCATGATCTGGTCGACCAGGCTGAACGACGACTGCAGCAGCGACTGCAGCGCCGCAGGGATCGCCAGTGTACAGACCGTTCTGAAAAAGCGCTTTTCTTCCTGCATCCCGGTCCCTCCGTTCGTTTTTCTTTCATTGTAACGACCGGATGTGCGGGACGCAAAGGTTAAGCGCGTAACTTTCGACAAAAATAAGATGTTTGATTTGTGCAGAATGCTTATTTCCGTATCCGCGTGCTGCCCCGCACCACAAGCGTGACCGGCAGGATGACCTCCTCCCCAACCGTCCGGCCCTCCCGCAGCGCCTGCAGCTTTTCCATGGCGATCCGCGCCCGGGCTGCGCCGTCCTGCCGGACCGTGGTCAGGGCCGGGCTGACCATCTCGCATACCGGCGTGTCGTCAAATCCCGCGACGGAGATCTCCTCCGGCACCGCGATTCCCTGCCCGCGCAGAAAGCTCATCAGGTCGATGGCATAATGATCCGAGACCGCAAAAGCCGCCGTCACGCCCCGCAGCCGCTCCAGCTGCTGCTCATAGTACGCCACCGCGCGTCTTTTTGCATCGGGATCCGCAGCAGCTCCGCGTGTCCCGGCGCAAAGCCGCGGAAAAAGCCCTCGATCCGTTCGCGGTCGATGCCCGTCTCATTGTCGGACAGGCAAAGCGCGCGCGTATGCCCCAGCGCCCGGAAATGGCGGCCAACCTGCTCGCCGCCGCCAGAATTGTCGATGCTGAGGTTGACGATCCGCTCCGTCTGTCCGCAGATCCCGTCATATACCACGAACGGGATCCGCATGTGATTGCGGAGCGTCTGATAGTCCTGCGCGCAGAAGCCGATCACAACGATCCCTTCCATGTTCCACATGGAGGCAAAGCGGAGGATCTGCCCGGCGTCCTTCGCTTTTTTCACCATCATGAACCGGCCGGTCTTTTCGATCTGCGTAGAAAGCTCGTTCAAAGATTCGGCGATAAAAAAGTCGCTCAGCGTGCGCCCCTCATACTTTTCGTGGTCGTTGACAAACACGCCGATGATCCTCGAGTCGTTCTGTGCCAGGAGGATCCCCGCCATGTTGGGGATATACTCCCGCTCCTCCAGCAGCGCCGTCACGCGCTGGACCGTCGCGTCAGAGACCTTCTTCGTCTTCCCGTGGATCACGTTCGATACCGTCGCCGTGCTGAGCCCCAGCTCCTCCGCCAGATCGCAGATCCGCACCCGCCGTTCCTCCATTCCCCTCTCCCCTTCCCTCAAAATCCTTCTCCCCCATTCTATCCCCTCTCCCCCCACCGAGTCAAAGGTTATCCGCAGAACCTCCATAGAAAATAGCTGCCGTTTTGTCTGTTTTCATCTGAACGTTTTTTGCTGAGTACTTGACAATGGTGTGATGTCGGCGTATAATAACGCAGCGTTATATAACTGAGTGTTATAAATCAAGGAGGATTCTATGCCGGCTGTCAGGAGGATCTCGCGGGATGCGATCGTGGATGCGGCGGTGGAGGTGCTGCGGGAGGGCGGATTTTCGGCCGTCAACGCCCGCAGCGTCGCAAAAAAGCTGGGCTGCTCAACGCAGCCGATCTATTCGTCGTTTCAGAACATGGACGAGCTGAAGGCCGCGCTCCGCGCGCGCGCCATCGCGCTGCACACACAGCGCGTGCAGGACTCCCTGCGCGCCCACGAAGGGAACGACACCCGCTACAGCAGCTACGGGATGGGCTTCGTCAAATTCGCGGCGGAGGAAAAGCAGCTGTTCCGCTGGCTGTATCTGGAGGGCGGGCAGATGGAGCCTTACCAGAACGACATTCTGCTGCCGGAGGTCCTGCGCGCGATGGAGGATGAATTCGGCTACCCGGAAGACGTCGCGCGCCGGTTCCATCAGGACATGATCTACTACTCCTACGGGCTGGCGATCCTCGCGAACACCGACCATCTGCATCTGACCGAGTCCGGGCTCCGCGAGGCCTTCCGCCGGGAGTTCCGCGCGCTGATCGCCATCCACGGCAAGCCCGCAAAGCTGCCGGCATTTGCTGTGAAGGCGGGTGTCGTCCTGTGAATCTGAAGGTATCGTTCTCCTGGGTCGGGCTGGTGGTCTTTGCGCTGCCGATGCTCATCAATCTCGCCTATGCCGCCTTCCCGCCGGCCGGAAAGGCGGGGCCGCCCACACCCGTCACCCGCTGGGTGGAGCTCGTAGAGCAGAGCAGCCGCATCGCTTATCTGCTCGCCGTCATGCTGCTTGTCAGCCGCGAGCCGGTCCGCCCGCAGGGCGTCTGGTTCTGGCTGGCGGTCTGCTTTCTGGCCTTGTACTACGCCGCATGGATCCGCTATTTTCTCGGCGGACGGGAGATCGCGCTGCTGCAGCGCGCGTTCCTGCTGGTCCCGCTGCCGCTGGTCGTTTTCCCGGTCCTCTATTATCTGTGCGCGGCGCTGTGGCTGCGGAATCTGCCGGCGGTGATCCTGATGCTGATCTTCGGCGCGGCACATCTGACGGTGTCGATCCAGTCGTTTTCTGCGCCGGGCGCGTAAAAAAATTCCTGTTTGCCGCGTCCGCGCTATTGACAAGGCTGCTCCGGCCGCGTATAATGTTTGATATACATCGAACGATGTGTATCGAATGATATATTTTAAAAAGGGGCACGGACCATGGCGCCGAAGAACAAGTTTACAAAAGAAGAAATGGTGGCAGCCGCGCTGCAGGTCGTCCGGACGAAGGGAATCGAGGGGCTGACCGCGAAGACGATGGCGGACGCGCTCGGCACGTCCACGCAGCCGATCTTCACGGCCTTCGGCTCGATGGACATCGTCCGGCAGGAGGTCTGCGCCGCCGCGGTGCGCGTGTACGACCGATATACGAACGCGGGCCTGCAGGAGAAGATCCCCTTCTTCGGCGTCGGAATGCAGTATATCCGCTTCGCGCGGGAGGAGCCGGAGCTCTACCGGCTGCTGTTTCTCACGCGGGCGCAGGGGCAGGGCTGGAGCGCGATGCAGTCGATGAAGCATCTGCAGGCGCTCGTCCGGCCGACGCTGATGGAGATCTACCAGATCACAGAGCTGGAAGCGGATCTGTATTTCCGCGATCTGTGGTTCGTGGTGCACAGTCTGTCCACGCTGATCGTGACCGGCGACTGCCCGTATTCCGACCAGGAGATCTGGCAGGTCCTGACGGGGGTCAGCATCAGCATCTGCAAGTCCATCAAGGAGATCGCCGGCTTCGCCGCCGGGACTTTTGACCGCGACGCGGCCTTTCGCGCGCTGGTCGGAAAGGGACCCAGGGTACAGGAGGATGATTAACATGACCGAAACGCTTCCGCTCAAATTGAATTGGCTCCGCTGTCCCCGCTGCGGCGGCAAGACGCGGACACAGCTCCGGCCGCACACGGTGCTGGAGGATTTCCCCCTGTTCTGCCCGAAATGCAGATACACCTGTGTGATCCGGTTTCAGAACGGAAAAACAGAAGAAATTGAAATGCCAGACGCTTAGACGCAGTGCAGACCACAACAGACGTGGAACGCGCTGCGTCTTTTATTTATTGTCAGGAATGAAGGAAATGCCCATGAAAGAATTTATAAAAAAGCACCCCGCACTGGCGGATGTCTGTGATAAGATCTTGTCCCTGCTCTGCGGCAGCTTCGCGCTGCTGGCCTTCGGCATCGTCTGGATCCTGGAAAAGCTCGCAGACGCGCGGCAGGGACAGGAGGGAAGGTGGCGGATATGAAAGAAATCGTTATCTACGTCCACGGGAAGGGCGGCTCGACGGCGGAAGCCGGGCATTACCGGCCGCTGTTCCCGGACGCGGAAGTCGTCGGCTTTGATTACCGCGCGCAGAGCCCGTGGGAGGCCGAAGCCGAATTCCCGCCGTTTTTCGCGGCACAGCGGAAGCGCTGTGACCGCCTCACGCTGATCGCCAACAGCATCGGCGCGTTCTTTTCCATGTCCGCGCTGGATGCAGCGCTGGTCGACCGGGCGTATTGGATCTCTCCCGTGGTCGATATGGAGAAGCTGATCGGCGATATGCTGCAGTGGGCCGGCGTGCGCGAGCAGGAGCTTGCCGAAAAGCAGGAAATTCCTACGGCATTCGGTGAAACGCTGTCATGGAAGTATCTGACCTACGTGCGGGCGCATCCGATCGCGTGGCGCGTGCCCACCCGCATCTTGTACGGCGCGCACGACGATCTGACCGCGCCCAAAACCATCTCGGCCTTCGCCCGGCGCGTCGGCGCGGAGCTGACCGTCATGCCGGACGGCGAGCATTGGTTCCACACGGAAGAACAACTGCGCTTTCTGGACGCCTGGATCACGGAAGGCGCCGGAAGATGAGGAAACATAGATGAAGCAGGAAGACATCATGAAACTGGAAGCGGCCATCGCGGCGGACTACGGCAATATCGCCGGGATGGTCGTGCGGAAGGACGGCGAGACCGTCTATGAACGCTATTTTGGCGGCTGCACGGCCGAAAGCCGCCTTAACGTGTTCTCGGTGACCAAGAGCATTATCTCGATCCTGCTCGGGATCGCGCTGGACCGGGGCTGCCTTGGAAGTATCGACCAGCAGGTCCTGGAATTTTTCCCGGAATACACGCCCAAGCGGGGCGAAAAGACGATCCAGCGCATCACGATCCGGGACATGCTCACCATGACTGCGCCCTACAAATATCGCTCCACACCCTACACGAAGTATTTTACCAGCCCGGACTGGGTGCGGTTCTCCCTCGATCTGCTGGGCGGGAAGGGGCCTGTCGGCGAATTTCGCTACGCACCACTCATCGGGCCGGACATCCTGACCGGCATTCTGACGCGGGTGACCGGGCAGTCCGTGCTGGACTTTGCAAAGGAGCATCTCTTTGCCCCGCTGGGTATCGAGCGGTACCGCGTGTTCGGCTTCGGCCTCTGGGCGGTCTGCCTGCAATCTTCGGGCGAGATGATCGGCGACTGCGGGCTGACCATGCAGCGTATCGGCGGGACGATCCTGCCGGAGATCGGCTATCACATCGCAAAAGCGCACCAACGCCGGGGCTATGCGAAAAAAGCGGCGCAGGCCGTCCGGGACTGGACGTTCGCGCGCACGCCGTTCGGCATGGTCTATTCCTATATGAAGCAGTCGAACCTTCCGTCCGCCGCCGTTGCCCGCGCAAACGGCATGACGCTGCTGCGTGAATTCACCGATGACGAACAGGAACAAACCGCCGTCTACGGCATCAGCCGCACAGATTGGGAAACACGGAACATGAAACATGGAACATAAGTTTTTTGGAGAGACCATATGAAAAAAGAGAAACCGCCCGTGACGTATGACACGCGGTATCGTTATAAGCTGGATATGCTGGAGCCGGGGACGATCATGCTCAAGTGGGTCGGGATCTTCCTGCTGATCGGTCTGGCGCTGGAGCTGCTGCGCTGGAAGCTCGCCGCGGCGATCGCGTTCGGGTTTTCCAGCGCGCTGTGTGCCACGCGGGTCTGCCGGTTTTCCGAGGAAAAGCTCGGGCAGATGCTGTCCGTCGAGTTTCAGGCAATGATGCTGCTCGTCAAAAGCAAGGCGGAGGACGCGTCATGAGCCTTCTGGATACGCACTGGATCCTCTGCCCGGTCTGCCGCGGAAAGACGCGGACGCAGATCCGGGAGGATACCGTCCTGGAAAACTTTCCGCTGTTCTGCCCGAAGTGCCGGCGGACGTCCCTGATCTCCATACGGGGTCAGAAAACCGAATATCTTTGTCAGCCAGATGCTAAGACGCAGCTGACGCTGACCTTTGACGAGATCGCGGCCCTTGCGGGCACGGCGCTCGACCATTCATTTCTGACCTGCAAAAAGGAGCTGCCCGCGTATGGCTACGCCGTCGGGAAGATCTCCATGAAGCAGCAGACCGTAATCTTTCACAAATTACCGGAAGGAGGATCCCAATGAGATCCCTGAAAACCATCCAGAAGCTTTCGAGTCTCGGAAGTATTCTCAGCAAGATCGCGTTCATCCTGTCCGTCGTCGGCTTCTGCGGCTGCATCGCGGGGCTGATCGGCCTGCGCTTTGGAAGCGACGCGGTACTCAAGCTCGGTGATATCCGCCTGCACGGGCTGATCGCCAACGAATATGGCCGCGGCGCTGGCTGTGGACGGAGGTCTGTCTGGCGCTCATCGTCGCGCTCTGCGTTCCCTATCTGCTGATCCGCCCGGCGCTCGCGCGAGCTTCTCTGCCAGATCCCGGAGCATACCCATACCGACAGCTGCTATACGCAGCTGTCCGCGGAGGACAGCGAGGATCCGGACGGCGATCCCGCTGAACTCCCGCTGACCTGCACCATCACCGACGAGACGCACGTCCACGGCCCCCGCTGCTACGGGACGTGGGTGCTGACCTGCGGGCTGGAGGAGCACACGCATACGGAGGCCTGCTATTCGACCGAGGATACGCTTCCAGACGGCGACGCTGATGCTGCCGTTCACGCTCAGCTTTCTGGACGATGTGGTCCCCGACAACTACCGGCTGCCCGTGACCGCGTCGGTCTCCGGCGGCAATACGGCTGCGCCCAACATCTACCGGCCGCTGTACAAGGACTGGGAGATCCAGAAATTCGTGAATTCCAACCGCCTGGACGCCTTCGGCAAGGACGGCGCGGAAGTCGTGGTCACGCCGCAGGAGGAGGGCGGGAACCCGTATCTGGACGATCTGACCTACGTCGATTTCGCCTTCATCGTCAACAAGTACACCAACGACCAGTGCGGTCTGGCCGATCTGCGCAACGCTCGTTCCGTCACGCTGACCGACACGCTGCCGACCTATACGGACAGGAACGGCGTCGGCCGGATCGCCGTCTTTGACGCAGACCAGAACCCCGGCTGGACGCTGATGGCGGAGCCGAGCAACTCGGTCGCACTCACGGCCATCCCGAGCGGCGAAGCGCCGGGAGAGACGCACCCGGAGGCAGACGACCCGCTCCGCTTCCGCCTGACGACCGACCCCACCACACAGGGCAAATTTACCAAGGGTGCGGAGAAGGGCGATATCTACGACGTGGAGGTCTATAAGACCAACCCGTACCCGTGGAGCCTTGCGCTTTCCAACGGCAAATCGCAGCCGCTGCGGCATATCGTGATCCAGGACCGGACGATCGTGGAAGACGGCGAAGTCGTGCTGGCGGGGCTGGACGAAGCCCTGCGGTTCGTCCGGCTGGAATCCGTCACGACCGGCGCTTCCCTGCCGGAGGGAAAAACATATGCGGATCTCGTGGACCATATCACCGCCTATTACACGGACGGGACGATACAGCCCATCTCCGCCCTGCAGGCGGACGCCCACGGCAATATTACCGTGACCTTTGACGAGGAAAAAGTCTGCGACGGCTATGATATCGTCTTCGCGGAGGATTATGAGATGCAGGCCGGCGGGCAGGTCCGCTTCCGGGCCTACACGGTCTACCGTGACCCGGAACACACCCACGTCCCGGACGGGCAGACAAAGGTCACCTATACGAACGCTGCCCGGTCCATCAACAGCTACCCGTTGGACGGCGAGACCGACGACAAGATCGCCTATGCGTTCTCCGACGCCACGATCATCGCCGCCCAGTCGATGTACGCGGAGAAATTCATCGCCCCGGCCGGGTCGGACAGCTGGAGCAAGCAGGGACTGCTGGTCAAGGCCGGATCCGACTTCGACTACCTGCTGGAGATCGTCAACGAGACTGCTGCTGTGCATACCGGCCTGACGGTCTACGATACCCTGCCCCGCATCGGCGACCCGAATCTCTTCGGCGCATCCGGCCGCGGCTCGGAATTCCCGGTCCGCCTGCGCAGCGCCATCACGCCGCCGGAGGGCTATACGGTCTATTACACCACCAGCCCGGAGGTCTACCCCCACTCCATGGAGGAGATGGTAGACTCCGATATCTGGACGACCTCGGTCACCGGCTTTGCATCCGTCACCGCCTTCAAGCTCGTCGCCGGAGAAGGGACCGTGCTGGTCGGGAATTCGACGTTCCGGGTCCGGATCCCGGTATGCGCGCCGAAGACCTTTGACGAAGACTCCATGGCTCTCCTGCGCGCGAAGGTCGATCAGGATCAGGCCAGCGGCACGGTCTCGTGGCTGCAGGCCGTCAATGCCTTCGGCTTCCGGACCGTGCAGACCCCCACGGTCAAGGGATCCAACACGGTCTGGGCCCGGGTGTGCTTCGCGGGCTTCTGCGTGAAAAAGGTGAACGGTGCGACCCGGGCGGCGCTGCCCGGCGCGTTCCTGCTCCTCTCCGCCGCCGCCCTCCCAGACCTCCGCGAACGCCGCAGCCGGAAGCGCTGAGGCAGCATCCCCGTCCAATCCATAACGCCGGGTTTGTCTGTATCTTCTTGCAAAGTTCTCCTGCATATGTTACACTTTTTACTGGAAAAATGTACAGGAGGCACGGCATGGATCGGTATCGTATCATTGAGGTCAAGCAGAGCGTCTTTGCGGACAACGACGCTGCGGCGGAGCGGCTGCGCGGCGAGCTGGACGCGCAGGGCACATATCTCATCAACCTGATGTCCTCGCCCGGCTCCGGCAAGACGACGACGCTTCTGCGTCTGCTGCCGCTGCTGCAGCGGCAGCTGCGCGTGGGCGTGATGGAGGCGGATATCGACTCCGACGTCGACGCGGACACCGTCTCGCGCACCGGCGCAAAGGTCATCCAGCTTCACACGGGCGGCATGTGCCACCTCGACGCCGGGATGACCCGCGAGGGGCTGCAGCAGCTGGACGCGGCGGGGCTCGACCTGGTCATTCTGGAGAACGTCGGCAATCTCGTCTGCCCGGCGGAATTCGACACCGGCGCGCATCTGAATCTGATGATCCTCTCCGTCCCGGAGGGGCACGACAAGCCGCTCAAATACCCGCTCATCTTCCAGACCTGCGGCGCGATGATCGTCAATAAGATCGACGTCCTGCCGTATTTTGATTTTGATCTGGACCAGGTCACCGCGTTTGCGCGGCGGCGCAACCCCGATCTTGAGATCTTCCCCATTTCCGCAAAAACCGGCGAGGGTGTCGAGGCGCTCGCCGACTGGCTCTGCACCCGGATCCGCACACACAAAGAAAAGAAGAAGGAGACAAACGCATGATCGATCAGGAACTGAAGCAGCGCGCGCTGACCCCCGCCGCCAAGGGCGAGGCTGCGCCGCGGGAGAAAATTCTGAAGCTTGGCAAAAAGATCACGGACGTCGTCGACCACAAGCTCGGCAAGGTCAGCGCGGAAGACGCGGAATACTGGGGCCTGGCCGGCGTCGTGACCGACGAGATGGCCGACATCGCCCTGACCATGAAGCTCCGCACGCCCTACACCGTCGAGGAGCTCTGGAAGATGAACAAGGTCACGGAGGAGCAGAAGCCGCATTTCCAGGAGCTGCTCGACCAGATGAGCTACATCGGCCTTCTGGAATACGACTACGGCTACCACTATGACCACAACGGGCGCACCGCGCCGCCCTCGGAGCGGCGGTATATCCTGCCGATGTTCGTGCCGGGCAGCGCGGAGCTGTTCAACATGGAGGAGGATGCGGAGCTTTCGGGCCGGAACCCCCGGCTGGAGCAGCATCCGGAGCTTGCCAAGTTCTTTGAGCGCATGACCTACGTGCCGCTGGCGGGCAAGACGCATCTGCTGCCGCCGGGCGGCGGCGGCGTGGGCATGCACGTCATCCCGGTGGAAAAGGCCATCGCGATGGAGAACCAGACGCTCGACATCGAGCATCTTTCCTACTGGCTGAAAAAATATGAGGGGCACATCGGCGTCGGCCAGTGCTCCTGCCGCACGAGCCGCGCCGTGCTCGGCGAGGGCTGCGCGGACGACAACATGTGCTGGTGCATCGGCGTGGGCGACTTTGCCGACTACTGCCGCGAGACCGGCAAGGGCCACGACATCACCTACGAAGAAGCCATGCACATTTTGCAGGCGGCCGAGGATAACGGCTTCGTCCACCAGATCACAAACATCGACGGCGAGAACAAGATCTTCGGCATCTGCAACTGCAACGTCAACATCTGCAACGCGCTGCGCACCTCGCAGCTGTTCAACACGCCGAACCTCTCCCGCAGCGCCTACACGGCGGAGGTCGACCGGGCCAAATGCGTGGCCTGCGGCAAGTGCGTGGAATACTGTCCCGCGGGCGCGGTAAAGCTCGGCCAGAAGCTCTGCGACAAGCACGGCAACACCGTGGAATACCCGAAGCATGAGCTCCCCCACGGCCTCAAGTGGGGCGAGGAGCACTGGGACCCCGACTACCGCGACAACAACCGCAAAAACTGCTATGACCAGGGTACCGCCCCCTGCAAGACCGCCTGTCCGGCGCACGTCGCCGTGCAGGGCTATCTGAAGCTCGCCGCGCAGGGCAAATATCAGGAGGCGCTGGCCCTCATCAAGAAGGACAACCCCTTCCCCGCCGTCTGCGGCCGGGTCTGCAACAAGCGCTGCGAGGAAGCATGCACCCGCGGCACGATCGATCAGGCCGTCGCCATCGACGCGGTCAAGAAATTCCTCGCCGAGCAGGATCTGCACGCCGAGACGCGCTATATCCCGCCCGTCGTCGTCGCCTCCAGCCGACTGACCGGCTGGGACCAGAAGATCGCCATCATCGGCGCAGGCCCCGCGGGCCTGTCCGCCGCGTACTATCTGGCCACCCGCGGCTACAAGCCCACGGTCTTTGAAAAGTCCGCCCGTCCCGGCGGCATGATGACCTACGGCATCCCGTCGTTCAAGCTGGAAAAGACCGTCATCGACGCCGAGATCCAGGTCCTGCGCGAGCTGGGCGTGGAGATCCGCTGCGGCGTCGAGGTCGGCAAAGACGTGACCATTCCGCAGCTGCGCGAGCAGGGGTATCTGGCGTTCTACGTCGCCATCGGCTGCCAGGGCGGCCGTCTGCCCGGCGTGCCGGGCGAAACGGCCAAGGGCACCGACATCGCCGTGCACTTCCTACACGAGGCGCTGGCCGACGAGACGCAGCGGATGGAAGGCAGCGTCGTTGTGGTCGGCGGCGGCAATGTCGCCATCGACTGCGCCCGCACCGCGGTGCGCTTCGGCGCGGAAAAGGTCTCGATGGTCTGTCTGGAATCGCGCGAGACCATGCCTGCCGCGAAGGACGAGATCGCCGAGGCGGAAGAAGAGCACGTCGAGATCTGCGCCGGCTGGGGCCCGCAGGAGCTGCTGCAGGACGAAAGCGGCCATGTGACCGCCGTCGTGTTCAAAAAGTGCCTGCGCACCATCGACCCCGAAACGGGCCGCTTCTCCCCCGCCTACGACGAGAGCGAGACGATCACCATCCCGGCCGACCATGTCGTCTTCGCCATCGGTCAGGCGATCGAATGGGGCTCGCTGCTCCAGGATACGAAGGTCGAGTTCCACCGCGGCAACTACCCCGTCGCCGATCCCCTGACCTATCAGACGGCGGAGGAGGACATCTTCGTCGGCGGCGACGTGTATCACGGGCCGAAGTTCGTCATCGACGCTATCGAGGAAGGCAAATGCGCCGCCGAGTCGCTGCACCGCTACGTCCACAAGGGCGCGGATCTGAAGATCGGCCGCAACCGCCGCGATTTCATCATGCTCGACAAGGAGAATTTCTCCGTCAACTGCTACGATCACGCCGCCCGGCAGACCGAGGCCGTCGACCCCGCGGTCGACCCGCATTCGTTCCGCGACGCGCGCCGGACGCTCACGCCCAAGCAGGTCCAGACCGAGACGGCCCGCTGCCTCGGCTGCGGTGCGAGCTGGGTCGACCCGAACAAGTGCATCGGCTGCGGCGTTTGCACGACGAAGTGCGTCTTCGACGCCATCCATCTCAAGCGCGACCACCCCGAATGCTCCACGATGATGAAGGCCGAGGACAAGCTCAAGGGCATCGCCTCGATGGCCGGCAAGCGCCTCGGCGAGACGCTGCGCGGCCGGAAGGACTGAGCCATGCACGAGCTTGGCGTGGTCTTCCACATTGCTGACACGCTGGCGAGGATCGCGGAAGAAAACCAGGTGACGCGCATCCGCCGCGTCACGCTGGAGCTCGGCGAGGTCTCTACCGTCGTGCCGGAGTATCTGATCGACGTGTGGAACTGGAACTGCAAACGCACGCCGCTTCTGACCGGCTGCGAGCTGGTCATCGAGCGCATCCCCGCCGTGACGCACTGCGGTGCCTGCGGCCGGGACTACCCCACCGTTCCGCAGGGCAAGATCTGCCCCCACTGCGGCAGCCCCCAGACCTGGCTCCTCCAGGGCAACGAATTCACCATCAAAGAGATCGCGGTTCCGGATACATAACGAACCACAGCGCCGCCGCTCCACCCGGGCGGCGGCGCTGCATTTTATTCTCATGCTTATTCCAAATGCTCGACGGTGTACTGTATGTGGCACTGTTATTGACAGTATGGGCGTTTTTATGAAACAGCAATGCCGCCGGAATTCTCCGGCGGCATTGCTGCTCTTTCTTCAATATCTGTGATAAACTCGCGCTTTACTCTGCTTTCTTCTTTTTCGATCTCGTTTTCAGCGCCGGACCGCAGGTCTGGATCACGATCGCGACCAGCAGGATCAGGCCCTTGATCGCGTTGTTGATCAGCGAGTCTACGTTCAGCGCCGTGATGATCTTGTCGATCACGGTATAAGACAGCGCGCCGAAGATAACACCGACCAGCCGCCCTTTGCCGCCGGACATTGCGATACCGCCAAGCACGACTGCCGCGATCGCGAACATTTCGTTCGTTGCGCCCGTCGTCGCCGGATCAACGCCGCCCTGCAGGCACAGCCACATCACGGCGCTGAGGCCGCAGAGGAAACCGGTGATGGTGAAGACGGAAACCTTTGTCCATTCGACATTGATACCGGCCATATGTGCCGCTTTGGTGTTTGAGCCGATCGCGAACAGGCGCTTGCCATATTTGGTCGACGTCGTTACATAAACAAGGATCACTGCCGCCAGGAGGAAGATCAGGCCGACTGTCGGGATCTCCACGCCGGGGATCTTGCTGTTGCCAAAGTTATACATGGCGTCTCTTGCATTGATGCCGGATTCGACCTGTGCACGGATCATGGAATAGCTGTTTGCAGACGCACCGGTCAGCGTTTTGTCCAACGCGCGGCTGGCATACTGGCAGACCGAACGATAGATCAGCTGCGTAGCAAGCGTGACAATGAACGCAGGCAGCTTTACCCGGCCGATCAGAATGCCGTTGAACAGGCCGAGCAGCGTGCCCGACACGAGGCAGAACAAAACCGTCAGCAGGAAGATCACCGCGACCGGAAGACCCGCATTATTCATCACGTTAAAGAGCACGCAGCCGAACGACGCAACACAGGCCAGGATCGCGCCGACAGAAAGGTCGATCTCACCGGTGATGATGATAATGCCCATGCCGAGGGAGATCACGCCGACAACGGCCGAGTGACGCAGGATGTTGGTAATACCGGTCCACTTCAGTCCGTGGTTTACGATATAATACAGAATAAACAGGGCAAGAAAGATCAGCACATAGGAATACTGGGAAATGGAAAATTTCTGACGCTTGGTCTTTAAGGTATTCTGGCTCATGTTTTGTTTGCCTCCAGTTCGATTGCATTTGTCGCATACTGCATGACGATATGCTCCGTGATTTGCTCATGCGGTAAGATCTTCACGATCCTGCCAGAATAGAACACCGCACAGCGGTCCGCGATGCGCTGCAGTTCCGGGATCTCCTGCGTATTGACCAAAATCGTCTTGCCTTCCTCCGCCAATTTCAAAGTCAGCTTATAGATCTCGGCCTTGGCGCCAACGTCGATACCCTGCGTCGGGTTGTCCAGAAGCAGGATCTCTGCGTTTGTGTTCAGCCAACGCGCGAAAAACACCTTCTGCTGGTTGCCGCCGGAGAGCGACAAAATCGCATTGTGCGGGCTGACCGCCCGGATATTCAGCTTTTCCTTCTGGTTTTCGTATTTTTCCAGCTCCTGCTCAGGATGGATCACCGGATGCTTCGCAGAAAGTTCATGCTCCGACAGATACATATTTTCCAGAATGCTCATATCCGGCACAACAGAGTTTTCTTTTCGGTTCGCCGGCAGCAGCGCGATGCTTTTTTTCATGGCATTGTGGATGGTGATCCCAGAAAACGCTTTGCCGTTCACACGCACAGTTCCAGAGAACTGCGGGAGCTCACCAAAAATCGTCTGCAGGAATTCACTGGCGCCGGACCCCTGCAGGCCGGTGAGTCCAAGGATCTCGCCTTTTTGCACACGCAGCGAAACATCCGTAAAGCCCGGGCCGCTGACCTGCTCAAAGGAAAGCACGTCTTCGCCGAGCGCACGCGGCGCATAGATCTCGCCGGTACTGAAGCTGCTGCCCACCATCGTGGATGTGATCTCCTGCGCATTTGTCTCGGAGATCTTCCCGTTCTGGATAAATTCGCCGTTGCGAAGGACTGTATAGCTGTCGGAAATACGGAAGATCTCCGGCATCTTATGAGAAATGAAGATAAAGGATTTCCCTTCATCCTTCAATTTATTTACAAGATGAAAAAGGTGATCGATCTCTTCGTTGCTGAGTGCTGTTGTCGGTTCATCCAGGATCAACAGCTTTGCCTCGAAGAAAATCGCCTTCGCGATCTCAAGCGTCTGTTTTTCACTGGCGCTCAGATGCTCTACCGTTACCGTCGGGTCGATAGACACGCCAAGCTTTTCGAACACATCCTCACACTTATGGATCATGTCCTGCTTCTTCAGCCGACCGAACCGCGTGACCAGCTCTTTGTTGAAGAAAATATTTTCATAAACCTTCAAATCGTTGAAAAGGTTCAATTCCTGATGGACAAAGGCGACACCAGCCGCCTCGCTCTCGGAGATGGAGCAATTGGTAATATCATTTCCGTCAAAGATAACGTTTCCATCATCCAGGCTGTAAACGCCTGTCAGGATGTTCATCAGTGTTGACTTACCCGCGCCGTTCTCGCCAAGCAGTGCATGGACCTCGCCGCGCTTGACCGTCAGATCCACGCCTTTGAGCACAGGCACACCCACAAATGCCTTGTGGATATTGTGCATCTCTAATATATTCATTTCTGCCTCCCATTACGGGTGGTGGTGCCCTAAAAAGGGCACCACCAAATTCTTTGTATTACAGAGACTGCTTGCGATCGCTTATTCGAAGCCCTTGTCCATGAACTCAGCGACGTTGTCCGCAGTGACGCACTGTGCGGACTGGGTGTTCTCCTGCGGAACATCCTTGCCATCGAAGTAGTCGACCAGAGCCTGGATGGTATCCTGGATCATTGCGGGCGGATAGGTAACGTCCATGATGCCGCCGAACTGCTCAGCAACAGGATAGTTCGTGTAATCGCCAGCGATGACAGCGTAGATCGACTTCGGGCCGCCGCAGCCAGTGAGGAACGGGCCGTTCGCAAGGAAAGCTTCCTTCGTTGCGTCGTCGATCGCGGAGCCAGCCAGTGCGTCGCACACGGCCAGAGCCAGACCGGAGTCCCAAGCTGCAATGTACTTGGTATCAGCGTTATCGGCATTGGACATGTAGGTCTCGAAATAGGCCTGCGCGTTGGCCGGGTTCCAGCCGGTAGAGCCGGAGTAGGAAACGCTGTCCAGGCTCGTCCACGGCGTGTCGATCTTCTTGCCGTTATACTCAACTTCGCCAAGCAGGTACTTGTTGAAGCCGTCGGTACGGTCGGTGTCAGCGGAGGAGCCGTCGCCCTCGATGCAGACGACCTTGTCGCCCTCTACCATGCCCTTGGAGACGAGGTAGGAAGCAGCAGCAGCGCCGATCTCAACGTTGTCGTACTTGATGTTGGAGACAGCAGTGGAAGCAACAGACGGGATGATGCGGTCAGCAGCCGTGTAGGGGATACCTGCATCAGCAAGCTGCTGGATCGCATTCTCCAGATCCGTGTTTGCCGGCAGCATGGCAACGCCGATGGAGCCGTCGCCGGGATTGTTGGCGATGATGTCTTCGATCTGCTTGATCTGGTCGTCAGCAGAAGCAAACGTCTGGAGAATAGCATTGTAGCGGCCTTCCGCGTTCAGCTCGTCGACCTTGGCCTGTGCGAAAACGCCGATCGCGCCGGTCCAGCCGTGATCCGGGTTCGGGGCCAGGACGTAGATGGTCTTCTTGGTTTCCGCGGGAGCCTCGGCAGTGGTCTCTTCTTCAGCCGCGGGTTCCTCAGCAGCGGGAGTCTCGGTCGCGGGAGCCGGCTCATTCGCGGGCTCGGTCGTGGTGGTGGTGCTGGCGCAGGCAACAAGGCCAAGAACCATAACAAGTGCCAGCAGCAGAGCAATTAATTTTTTCATGTTTTCCTCCTTAATTTTTTATCATGAACGTCAGATGACGGTCACTCACTCGATCAGTCCGTCTTGATCGCGCTGTCAAATGCGAAGGTGGAAGCGTTGAAGTTATACTTCTTGATGTATTCGCAGGCTTCCGTCGCACCATAGACGCGGTCCATGCCGGAGTCTTCCCATTCAATGGAGATCGGGCCGTTGTAGTTGCCCTGGTTCAGCGCACGGCAGATGCCGTCGAAGTCAACATCGCCATGGCCAAGGGAAACGAAATTCCAGCCGCGGTTCATGTTGCCGAAGGTGAGATGCGAACCGAGGACGCCGTTGCGGCCGTCGAAGTTCAGCTTGACATCCTTCGCGTGCACATGGTAAATGCGGTCGATGAAGTCGCGGCAGAACACAACAGGATCGACGCTCTGCCACAGCAGGTGCGACGGGTCGAAGTTGATGCCCAGAGTCGGACGATATTCGAACGTCTCGAGCAGCTTCTTGGTGGACCAGTAGTCAAACGCGATCTCCGTCGGATGGATCTCGAGCGCCAGCTTCACGCCGCACTTGTCGAATTCATCAAAAATCGGCGTCCACAGCTCTTTGACCTTCTGGTAAGCCGCTTCGACCTGCTCCTCGGAGGTCTGCGGGAAGGAATACCAGAACTTCCAGATCGGCGAGCCCATGAAGAACGTAACGACCTTCACGCCCATGTTCTGTGCAGCGTGCGCCGTCGCCATCATCTCTTCAATGCCCCACTTCTGGATCAGCTCGGGCTTGCCAGCCAGCTCAGCCGGTGCAAAGCCGTCGAGGCGGGAATCATATGCATCAGGAAGCGTATCGCAGACGCACTGGCCAGCCAGGTGATGGCTCATGGCCCAGCAGCCGAGATCATACTTCTTGAGCGTAGCCTTGACTTCTTCTACATAAGCCTTATCGACAGCCGCTTTTCTCATGTCGATATGAGCTGCGGACAGCTCCAGACCCTCAAAGCCCATCTGCTTTGCAAGCTTGCAGACTTCTTCCAGAGAAAGGTCGCCCCACTGAATGGTGAACAGCGTAATCGGTCTTGCCATGATAAATTCCTCCTGTTATCTGAAAATATATTTTTACATCTCGACCCAGGCATTGCCCTTTTCGTTCGACTGCAGGCAGGCCTGGACGAAGCGGACGCCTTCGGCGCCGTCGTGCACGGTCGGGAAATCGATCATGCCGGGCTCGAACGTGCCGTCCTTCTTGGCGTGCAGGCACTCCATGAACGAGCGGTAGAGGTTGCCCATGGACTCGAGCCAGCCCTCGGTGTGACCGGCGGGCAGACGGCCGTACTTTGCGGCTGCCGGCTCGATGCCGCCGCCGCCGCGGTGACGCTCGACGATGGTGCCGTCGCGGTCGATCATCGTGACCTTCTCGCATTCCTCCTGCGCCCACAGGATCGAACCGTTCTCGCCGTAGATGCGCACGCGCAGGTCGTTGTCGTGGCCGATGGCGAACTGGCTGGTCCAGTAGCAGCCGGTCGCGCCGCCCTCGTACTCGACGAGGACCACATCGTTGTCATCGAGCACGCGGCCGGGGACGACGACGTCCATCTTGGCCAGCACGCGCTTGATCTTCAGGCCCGTCAGCATCGACACGGCGTTTTCCACATGCGTGCCGAGGTCGCCCAGGCAGTTGACGCCGCCGGACTGCTTTGGGTCGCAGCGCCATTCGCCCTGCTTGCCGCCCCACTCGCCCTCATAGGCGAGCCAGCCCTGCGGATACTCCGCCATGACCGTGCGGATCTTGCCGAGCTTGCCCTCGGCGATATAGCGGCGGATATGCTTGGCCGTCACATGGCCCATATAGGTGTAGGTCACGAGGAAGAGCAGGCCCTTCTCCTCGGCCAGTGTCTCGAGCTCCTTCGCCTGCTCCGCCGTCAGGCACAGCGGCTTGTCGCACGCGACATGGATCCCGGCCTCCAGGAAGGCCTTGCAGGCAGGATAATGCGTCACGTTCGGCGTGACGATGGTGACAAAGTCGATGCCGTCTTCGCGTCCGGCCTCCGCCTTTGCCATTTCATCGAAGGTTGCGTAGCAGCGGTCCGGCGCAATGCCGAGCTGCACGCCGGTCTCGCGGCATTTTTCAGGCGTTCTGGAAAAGCAGCCCGCCACCAGCTCCGCCTGACCATCCAGATTGATCGCGCGCCGGTGCGCGTCGCCGATAAAGGAACCCGGCCCGCCGCCGACCATACCGTATCTGAGTTTTTTCATTGCTTCGCGCTCCTGACGTCATGAAATTCTTGTGTGTAAAAAAATCCCGTTTTTAACCGGTTTTTTCACAATTTTTTTGATTTACTAAATCTTTTATATATCTTTTCATCGTAAACTCACAACCAATATCTTGCGATTTCAGTCCGACAATCTTGCGCTCCTCTTCTTTTTGTATGAGCCTCCAATCCTCCCCTCTGCATTTTGTTGATTTTGTCCATTGATTTTTGCGGATTATAAAATACACCCCGCCGGTCTGACCGGCGGGGTGTGGACTTACAGGATCAGGATATCGCCCTTGAGGTAGAGAGACTGCTCGGAGGACAGACTGGCGGGGTGATCGCGGGACTGCATCAGCGGCTCGAGCAGGCGCGCGTCGCGGCCGGCATCCTGCGCGGCCTCGCGCAGCATCCGGAGAAACAGCTCCGGCGTCATGAACTGGCTGCACGAGCAGGAGACGAGGAAGCCGCCCGGGCGTACGAGCTTCATGCACTGCAGATTGAGCTCCTTATACCCGCGGTAGGCGCTTTCGAGCACCTTGCGGCTCTTGGCGAAGGCGGGCGGGTCGCAGATGACGAGCCCGTACTGCCGTCCTTCGGCGGCATACTGCCGGGCAAGGTCAAAGACGTTCGCGCAGGTCGTCGTGACGCGGTCGGCCACGCCGTTAAGTTCTGCATTTCGCCGCACGAGGGCCAGCGCCTCCTCCGACACATCCACCGCCTCGACCGACGCCGCGCCATAGAGCGCGGCATGGATGGAAAAGCCGCCGGTGCAGCAGCAAAGGTCGAGCACATCCTGCCCGGGCGCGTAGGGCTTCAGCCGCCCGCGGTTTTCCTGCTGGTCGAGGAAATGGCCGGTCTTCTGCCCGTTTTCGATGCAGACGAGCATCCGCGCGTCGTGCTCCCGGATGATGAGCTCCTCCGGGACCGTGCCGTAGACGCAGGCCTTGATCTGCGGCAGCCCCTCTTTTTCGCGCACGGGCAGATCGTCCCGCTCATAGATCCCGCGCGGGGCAAAGATCTCCGCGAGGATCTCCACCAGCGTTTCTTTCCACTGCTCGAGACCGAGGCAGGCGATCTGGAACGACAGGCAGTCGGCAAATTTGTCGACGGTCAGCCCCGGCAGCCCGTCCGACTCGCCGAAGACCACCCGGCACGAGTCAGAAAAGCCCAGCGTCTGCCGCGTCTGCCACGCCGCGCGGATGCGGCGGGCGAAAAAGTCACGGTCGATCGTCTCCTCCGCCCGGCGCGTGAGCACGCGGACGGTCAGCTTCGACCGGGCGTTAAAGAACCCTCGGGCCACGAAGCGTTGGCGGCTGTCCAGCACGTCGACGACGCAGCCGTCGATGCAGATATCGTCCGCCCAGTCCAGCTCGTTGTCATAGATCAGCTTCTGCCCCTTCAGCACACCGGCTTCCTCCCCCCGGCGCAGGCAGACCTTCGGATAGTCCATAGCTCCTCCTATAGCTCGAGCGTATAGCGCTCGCAGGCATTGATGATGGTGGTGCCGCCGCGCTGCAGCACGCGGGGGATCGCATGGCCGTACTCCGTATGCACGTGGCCGTGGATCAGATAGCGCGGCTGATAGCGGTCGAGCAGCGGCAGGAAGGCCTCAAAGCCGCAGTGGGCAAAGTCCTCCGCGTCGCCGAAGCCGCGGGCCGGGGCGTGCGTAAGCACGATATCGACGCCGCCCGCGCGGCGGATCTTCCAGCCGAGCTTCCGGATGCGGGCTTCCATCTGCCGCTCGGTGTACTGGTTCCGCCCCCCGGAATACAGGGGACTGCCGCCAAGACCCACGATCCGCAGGCCGCCCACCGTCACGAGCTTGTCTTCGATGCACTCGCAGCCCTCCGGCGGGCGCGATTCGTAGTTGTCGTCATGGTTCCCCCGGACATAGAGCAGGGGCGAGCGGCCGAGCGTGGCGAGAAACGTCAGATATTCGGCCTTCAGATCCCCGCACGAGAGCATCAGGTCATACTCCCGCAGACAGCCGGGCTTGTAAAAATCCCAGAGATAGCGGCTCTCCTTGTCCGCAAGCAGAAGCAGCTTCACAGCAGCGGCCCCCTTTTCTTCGGCTGGAGCGCATCACGGTAGACGCCGAGCAGGCGCACCATCGGCTGCGCCATCGGCAGCAGCTCCTCATAATCCGGGATCTTGCCGGTGACATTGCTGCACAGCCAGTCCATACGCAGGATCGTTTCCGGCGAGAACCACTGCTCGCCGTCATTGCGCAGCGTGCCCTCCTGGTCGGTGATGCGGCGGTGGAAGGGGGTCAGCTCACCGTGCACCAGCGCCTCACGCAATACCCGCAGCAGCTCCCGCGGGCCGTCCGGCACACTGGGGGCCAGCTGCACGTCGACCGCGCCGCTGGCAAAGCCCCACCAGTAATTGACCGCCCCGGCAGCACTCAGCTCGTCCCAGCCGCCGCGCAGGATGCTGCGCGCGAGGCGGATGTAGATCTCGCCCCAGTTGCGGATCGGCAGCGCCTCGCGCCGCGGCTTTCCGTCCTCCACGCGGCACAGGCCGCGCCAGCCGTTCTCCTGCCCCGGCCGCTTGAGGTCGTGGGCGCAGATCATGCCGAGGCCCTCCGCCGCCAGCGCGGCGGCAGGCTCCTGCTCGCAGCACGACCAGCGCAGCAGGATCTGCGCGTCCGGCCGCGTCAGCTGCGCGCCGAGCGCGAACGCGTTGATGGCCGCGGGCGTACCGAAAACCGGCGCGTCGGCGACGTAGCCGATGCGCGCGTCCTCTGCCAGCGTCCCGGCCAGCGCGCCGAGAAGGAACTTGGCCTCATAGATCCGGCTGTAGTACGTCCGGACGCCGGGATACGGCATATCGACCGAGCAGTTGAGAAAGCGCACGCCCGGATACTTGGGCGCGAGCTTGCGGCAGGCGAAGATCAGCGGCACCGTCGTGGTGAAGACGACCTGCGCGCCGTCGGCCGCGGCCTGTTCAAGCGCGTCCTCGGGACTCGGATAGTCCGTCACGAGATAGACCCGCGCGTCGACGGCCTCGCCGAGCGCCTGCACCAGCTGGCGCCGCCCGGCCTCATGCGCGGCGATCCACGGGCTGGCCTCCGGCGCGCATTCGTAGACGAATGCCGCGCGCAGGCACCCGCGGAAGCCGGTCAGACGGCCAAGCAGGCTCTGCGGCTCCGGCGCAGCCTCGGTCTGCACGGCGATCTTGCCGCCCTGGGCGACAGCCTCCAGCTCCGGCCAGATGGCGCGGATGGACCGCTCCAGCTCCGCCTGCGTCAGCACGCGCAGATCGCCCAGCGTGTACGCGTGCAGCCAGGTCAGCAGCGCCTCCGCTGTCGTGACGGGCGGCGCGGACTGCGTCAGCTTGTCATAGGCGGTCTTGAAGGTATAAAAGGCCGTGAGGAACGCGCGGCGCTCGAGCTGCGACCAGACGTGCTCGGCGTCGAAGCCGAGCGCGGCCTGCAGCTTCGGATAGTCGCCCAGGCGGTTGAAATGCACCTGATACAGGCCGCAGCGCTCATAAAAATGCAGGAATTCATAGTAGACCCGCACAGCCGGGTCGTCGGAGTACAGCGGCAGCACGCGCGTGACGTACGCGCGGATGGTCGGCGCGCCGAAGCTCCGCAGGACGCTCACGCGCTTGTTGCCCTCCTGCACGTAAAACTGCCCCATATACTCAAAGCAGCGGATGGGGTCGACGATGCCGGTGTCGCCCAGATGCGCCTCGCAGAGTGAGATCCACTTGCTCGCAAACTCCGTCCCCAGGTCCAGCAGCGGCATGAAATTCGCCGCGAAGGCCGTCTGCCGCCCGGCGGTATTCATCCCGACGATCTGAGCGATCGGGATCTCCAGCTCGCCCAGATCCACGCGCCCAGCCACCACGCCGCCCTGCAGTAGCTCCTCGAGGACCTGCGGATAGGGGGCGCGCCCGCGGTGGACGCAGTCGCGGTAGCATTTCTGCCCGGCTTTGAGCGCCAGCTTGAACTGATGCAGCGCTTCTTGTCTGTTGATGCTCGCGGTCATGATCCGGTGTCTCCCTTCTCATTTTTATGTGCAAGAGCCGCCCGCGGTTCGGGCGGACGGCTCAGATATGATACTTATATTTCTTGTCTGCCCTCCAGGGCGCGCAGCAGCGTCACCTCGTCGGCATATTCCAGCTGGCTGCCCACGGGGATGCCATAGGCCAGCCGCGTCACCTTCACGTCCATCGGGCGCAGCAGACGCGACAGATACATAGCCGTGGCCTCGCCCTCGGTGTCCGGGTTCGTGGCCATGATGACCTCGCGCACGCCGCCCTGGGATACGCGGGAGATCAGCTCGCGGATGCGCAGATCGTCCGGGCCGACGTGGCTCAGGGGCGAAATGACGCCGTGCAGCACGTGGTAGACGCCGTGGTATTCCCGCGCGCGCTCCATGGCGATGACGTCCTTCGGCTCGGCCACGACGCAGATGAGCGAATGGTCCCGCTCCGGGTCGGCGCAGACGCCGCAGAGCTCCTGATCGGTCAGATTCTGGCAGACCGGGCAGAGCCGGACGCTGTTTTTCGCGTCCACGATGGCCTGCGCGAAGCTGTCGGCGTCCTCCTTCGGCAGCGACAGCACGTAAAACGCCAGCCGCTGCGCCGACTTCATGCCGATGCCGGGAAGCCGTGCAAACTGTTCGGTAAGCCGCTCGAGCGCGGCCGGAAACGCGCGCATCAGAACAGACCGCCGAGGTTCAGGCCGCCCGTGAGCTTGGCCATGTTGGCGGACTGGTCGGCCTCTGCCTTGCGCATGGCCTCATTGACGGCCGCGACGATCATATCCTGCAGCATTTCCACATCTTCCGGATCGACTGCTTCGGGATCGATGGTGATCGACTTGAGCTCGCGGTCGCCGCCGCATACGGCCTTGATGACGCCGCCGCCCGCCGTTGCCTCATATTCCTTCGCCTGCAGCTCCTCCTGCATTTTCATGAGGTTCTCCTGCATTTTCTGCGCCTGCTTCATCATCTGCATCTGGTTTCTGCCGCCCATCGGCATACCGCCGCGATATCCGCCTTTTGCCATGTCATGTTCTCCTTATCGTCGTAAAAATTATTTTATCGTAAAAATGTCGCTGTGCTGCTCGCCGAACTGCACGAGCGCGTCCATGGGATCCTTGCCGAGGTTCGAGACCTGGTTCTTGAGCGCGAAGCGCACTGCGACGGGCCTGCCCAGCAGCGCGGACGCCTTTTCGCGGATCAGCTGCTCGATGGCAGGCTTTTTGACCATGCCGAGCACGAACTCGTTGTCCGCCGCCATGATGAGGGTGCTTTCGCCCTGCAGCACGGGGTGCAGCGGGCCGTTGGCCGCGAAGAAGCCGCGGTCCTTGGCCGAAAGCTCCGCCCGGAGCTTTTCCGAGAGCGCGGGCCAGAAGCCCGCGGGTGTCTCCGGCTTCGGCGCGGCGGGCGCCGGCTGCGCCGGAGGCATCTCCGGGAGCTGGCCGCGCGCGGGATCGTCCGCGTCGTCGGGGAAGGGCGGGCGGTCGTCGTCATATTCGTCGCCGGAGGTCTGCGGCGCAGCCTTGACCAGAACGCCGGAGGCCAGCTGCTCCTCCACGCGCGAGATGCGCGCGTTCAGCGCCTGCGCGTCGAGCCGCAACGCCGGTTCGCACAGCTGCATGAGCAGCAGCTCCGCCGCCACGCGCACGTCAGTGTTCTTGCCGAACGAGGCGCGGGTCTTCTGCGTCTCGGTCAGCACGCGCATGAGTTCGCCCGGGCTGAACATGTCCTGCAGCGCCAGCGCCTGCTGCTCCGTCGCGATGCCGGAGAGCATGGCAAGCCCGCTCTTCGGCGCGGTATGCAGCACGAGAAGGTCCCGGCACAGCGCGCACATCTCGCCGAGCAGCGCGCCCACGTCCTTGCCCGCGGCATAGAGGGACGAGAACACCGTCAGGGCCTTCGCCGTGTCCTGCTGCGCGATGGCCTGCATGAGCTCCGCCGTCCGCCGCTCACCGGCAAGGCCGAGCGAAGCGTAGACGCTCTCGAGCGTCACCGCGCCGCCTGCCGCCGAGGCACACTGGTCGAGCAGGCTCACGCCGTCGCGCATGCCGCCGTCGGCGAGGCGCGCGAGCAGGTTCACCGCGTCGGGTTCGATCTCGATATGCTCCTGATAGGCGATGAAGTTGAGCCGCGAGGCGATCTCCTCTGCCCGCAGGCGTTTGAACGCGAACCGCTGGCAGCGGGAGAGGATCGTCGCCGGGACCTTCTGCAGCTCGGTCGTGGCGAGGATGAACAGCAGATGGGCCGGCGGCTCCTCGATGATCTTGAGCAGGGCGTTGAACGCCGCCGTCGAGAGCATGTGGACCTCATCGATGATATACACACGCATTTTGACCGTGCCAGGCGTATAGATCGCGTCGTCGCGCAGCACGCGGACAGAGTCCACGCCGTTATTCGACGCCGCGTCGATCTCCAGCACGTCCATGCAGCTGCCCTCGTCGATGGCCCGGCAGGACGGGCACACGCCGCAGGGATCGCCGTGGTTCGGATTTTCACAGTTGACCGCCTTGGCCAGGATCTTGGCGCAGGAGGTCTTGCCCGTGCCGCGCGTGCCGGTGAACAGGTACGCATGGCTGAGCCTGCCCGTCTCGAGCTGCGCGCGCAGCGTGTCGGTCACGCTCTTCTGCCCGACCACATCCGAAAACGTCTGCGGCCGGTATTTCCGGTACAGCGCCTGATACATCCCCGTTCGCCTCCATTCTGTCTGGTATTATACACGATTTTTACGGGAAAGAAAAGAGCCGGGGCAAAAATTGCCGTTCTGCATCCCGCCGCAGCAAAAAGGCCTTCCCCTATGAGGGGAAGCCATTGGGGGCGCTGCCTTTTGTAGGGGCGGGGCAAACAAAGCAGACTTCCCCGCAAAAAGGTGCAGACCAGCGAATCCGGCCCGCACCTTCTATTGATGGCAGATATTCTACAAAAACTAGTTACAAATCTAATACCTCCGTATCAGGCGGCGCGTACCAAGACATACGTAAGGTGACCACCGAGTGGAACGCCAGACTGAAACATTGTGGCCCGCCTAAAATCAGAGGCGGCATGCACCCCGCGTCCCCAAGCACTCTTTTCTTCCCTATCTTTTCTCTTGCGAGAGAAAAGATAGGGCCGCCGGAGGCGCGTCAGAAACGACCACGACGGAACGAATCCTTGCAAGCAAGGCTTCTTATCCTCTGTGCTCGTTTCTTCCTTTCCAAACCGCAAACTGAATTTGCGGTTTGGGTTTTTTCTATGCAAATCTGCGACAACCTCTCAGGCGCGTAGTTTATGCCATTATTGGTACGCCAGCTCCCCTGGGAGGGGAGCCTTGGTTTCAGCGTTTTTCTTTCATCAATTTCTCCATCACTCCGTTTTTGCGGAAAAACACCAGCAGCGGCACGCCGATCAGGTAGAGGACGACGGCTTCGCCGAGCAGGACCTCGCCGCCGTTGATGAAGAAGCCCTGCACGAGCGCGGTCGGCGTGAGCACATACGCCAGCATCGCACCGACGAGCACCGCGTTGGCCAGCATGATCGGCACGGGCACGAGCCAGTCCTTTTTGACTCTCGCGGCAAGCAAACAGCCCAGCAGCGTCCCGGCCGTGCCGATGACGATATCGAGCGCGGAGACCGTGGAGAAGATGTTGGAGATCAGGCAGCCCAGCGTGAGGCCGACGGTCAGCGACGGCTCGAGCACGACGAGCACGCACAAAGCGTCTGCGATGCGGAACTGGATGTTGCCGTAGGCGAACGACGCGGTCAGGATCGTGATGGCCGCGTAGAGACCGGCGGCGACGCCGTTCAGGGCGATCTGGCGGGTGGTGAGTTTTTTCATGGATGGTTCCTCCTTCTGCAATTGCCGGAGGGATAAAAAGATGGACGCAGTGCGCCCATCTTTGCTTTGCAGCTTTCCCTAGTTTTATTTAAAGACAGGATGGTCACGAACTGTCTGCGCCGGTTTCCGGCGCTATGCAATTGCGGCTGTATTCTACAAAAAAGCCGTCCGTTTGTCAACCGAGAATTTTCTGCCCCGCGACAAATTTGGCCGTGAGGTTCCGGTCGTCGGCCAGATAGGCCGCGCGCTCGAGCCGGGCGCGGACCGAAAGCTCCTGCGGATGGTCCAGCGCCGCGTCGTCCAGCACGACGGCGTCAAATTCGTAGCCGTCCAGGAACGAGCCGACCTTGCCGAAGAACGCGCCGCCGCCCATGGTGGCAAGATAGAACGCGCGGTCAAACGACAGGGGCTTCACGTCCTGGTCATACAGCCGCCAGCGGAGCTTCGAGGCCTGGATGGCGTGGGTCATGGCGCGGAGCATGCTCTCATGGCTGCCGCCGGCGACATCCGTCGCAAGGCCGACCTGCAGACCGTTATCGAGGAATTTGTTGATCGGCGCGACGCCGGAGGCGAGGTTCATGTTCGATTCCGGCGAATGAGCGATGAACACGCCGTTTTTCTGCATCAGCGCCTGCTCGTCCTCGTTCGAGTGGACGCAGTGCGCCATGATGCACGGATATCCGCCGCCGAACATGCCGAACTGCTCATACGCGTCGCCGTAGTTCTTCGAGCGCGGGCACAGCTCGCGGATCCAGGCGATCTCCGAATAGTTTTCCGACAGATGGCTCTGCACCGGCAGGTCGTATTTCACCCGCAGCCGCGCCAGCCCGAACATCAGATCGTCCGTGCACGACGGGATGAAGCGCGGGGTCAGGATGGGCCTGACGTGGGCATAACGCTCCTTCGTCTCGCAGATCCAGCGCTCGGTGTCGCGCAGGGCCTGGTTGGTGGAGATCTCGCGCAGGTAGACCGGCGAGTTGCGGTTCATATTGACCTTGCCCACGAAGCATTCCAGCCCCATCGCGTCCAGCTTCTGCATAAGAAGCTCCGTCGCGGGCACATGGATGGTGGCGAAGATGGCCGCGCGCGTGGTCGTGCTGCGCAGCAGATGCGAGGCGAAGCTGCCATACGCCCTTTCGGCGTAGTCCAGGTCCTTGTATTTGGATTCCTCCGGGAAGGTATAGGTGTTGAGCCACTCCAGCAGCTCCATATCCATGCCGAGCCCGCGGAAGGCGAACTGCGGCGCGTGGACATGCAGGTCGGACATACCGGGCAGGATCAGACTGCGGCCGTAATCCAGCACCGGCAGCGCGGCATAGCGCGCCGGCAGCGTCTGAAAGGCGCCCACGACACGCCCATTTTCCACAACGATGCTGCCCTGTTCCAGACAGACGATCTCGTCCATGCTCCGGCTGAAGCAGATATCTCCCTTTACTATATAAGTATTCACTGTTCCGTGCTCCTTTGTTCTCAGCGCTTTTCCGCGCGTGCCGCGCAGACGCAGGCCGCTTGTGGTGCCTGCCCATTCCAGAATATCATATCATAATATCGTGCAGAAATTCCACTTATGTTCTTGGGCGTTCTTCACGAAATCAGCCCGCCGCAATCGGGCAATTATAACAAAGCGCCGAAAAAACTAAAAAAGTTTTTGGTCGGACCTTCATTTTTTTGTATTTCTATCCCGCAAATGCGAAAAAACAGATTGCTTTTTTGTATAGAATCAATTAAAATACAGGTATCCAATTTTGCTGCGCGGGGCTCCGCACAGCAGGACTGTGACTTCCGTCACAAAATTTTTTAGGAGGAACGAACACATGAAAAAGATCATCGCTCTGCTTCTCGCCGTAGTCATGGTCTTCGCGCTGGTTGCCTGCGCTTCCACCGCCAAGACGGACGACACCGCGGCCGAGACCACTCCGGCTGAAACCACCGAGACCACCGAACCCGCTGCTGAAGAGACCGAGGCTCCCGCCGAGGAAGAGACTCCGGCTGAGCCCACCGGCGATGCTGTCGGCACCGACATCAAGATCGGCGTCGTTCTCATCGGTGACGAAAACGAAGGCTACACCTACTCCCACATTCTCGGCATCCAGGAGGCCACCAAGGCTCTGGGCATCAGCGAGAACAACATCGTCTGGAAATACTCCATCGGCGAAGACGAGAGCTGCTATGACGCCTGCGTCGACTGCGTCGACCAGGGCTGCCAGATCGTCATCACCAACTCCTACGGCCATCAGTCCTTCTGCCGTCAGGCCGCTGAGGAATATCCCGACGTGCAGTTCGTTGCTATGACCGGCGACACCGCCAGAGCGGATGGCCTTGCAAACTTCCACAATGCCTTCACCGGCATCTATGAAGCCCGTTACGTCGGCGGCGTCGTCGCCGGTATGAAGCTGCAGCAGCTCATCGACGAAGGCAAGGTCGAAGACAAGAACAAGAATGCTGACGGCAAGATCAAGATCGGCTATGTCGGCGCTTATCCGTACGCAGAAGTCGTTTCCGGCTACACCGCGTTCTTCCTTGGCGTGCAGAGCATCGTTCCCGATGTCGCCATGCAGGTCCAGTACACCAACTCCTGGTTCAACATCACCGCTGAAAACGAAGCTGCCAAGGCTCTGATCGCCGACGGCTGCATCATCGTCAGCCAGCACGCTGACTCCACCGGCGCTCCGTCCGCCTGCCAGGAAGCGCTTGACGCCGGCACCACCGTCTACTGCGTCGGCTACAACGTCGACATGCTCGCAGTTGCTCCGACCGCCGCTCTGACCTCTCCGACCAACGTCTGGGAAGTCTTCTATGAGTACGCATTCAACGCTGTTATGAACGGCGAGTCCTTCGACACCAACTGGAGCCAGGGCTATGAGGCTGACGCTGTCAAGCTCACTCCGCTCGGCGAGTCCTGCGCACCCGGCACCCAGGAAAAGGTCGACGAGACCATCGCAGCCATCAAGGACGGCAGCCTGCACGTCTTCGACACCAGCAAGTTCACCGTTGGCGGCGAAACTGTCACCTCCGCGTTCGCAACCGATACCGACGGCGACTTCACGCCCGATGCTGACGAAGCGATCTTCGACGGCTACTACCACGAGTCCTACTTCCAGGCCGCTCCGTCCTTCCAGCT
>OMBG01000084.1_pt1 | contig 49734 bp, 30 predicted proteins | sample 1674251 | NCBI WGS metagenome assembly OMBG01 (sample SAMEA103958153, study PRJEB25191) | human gut metagenome | reverse complement strand
ACAACGCCAAGGACTGGAACGACGGCCAGCCCACCGAGGCTTCCGACAAGCAGGCGGTCTCCTACCGCGCACTGTTCATCGCCGGTCCGTCCGACAAGGGTCAGGAGCTGGCCGCCAAGGTCAACGCCGGTGAAGAGCTGACCTGGGACGATCTCAACAGCGCCAACTGGAGCGTCATGGGCACGTCCTCCCCTGCCGGCTACATCTATCCGGCTCTGTGGCTGCAGGACCGCTACGGCAAGGGCATCTCGGATCTGAGCAGCGCCGTGCAGTCTGATTCCTACGCCAGCGCATTCGCCCGCCTCGCTTCCGGCCAGGTCGACGTCCTCGTGACCTACGCTGACGCCCGCCGCGACTATGCTGAGCGCTGGAACACCGAGTTCGGCCGCGAAGGCTCCATCTGGGAAGAGACCAATGTCATTGGCGTCACCGCCCCGATCTACAACGACACCATCTCTGTCAGCAAGAACTCTGAGATCATGGACGCCGATCTGATCGCAGCTCTGCAGGATGCGTTCATCAACATCGGCAACACCGAAGAAGGCAAGCAGGTCATCGCCATCTACAGCCACAACGGCTACCAGAAGGCACAGGCCTCCGACTATGACAACGAGCGCGCCGCGCAGAAGCTCATTCAGGAGCTGACCGCAGCGGGCTGATCCATCGAACTTTCCCAACGCGGGGAGGACTTGCACGGCAGATACCTTCCGCTGTGCGGGCCCTCCCCGCGCTTGATTTCAGAAATGAGGACGCTTTATGATCGTATTTGACCACGTATCCAAAGTATATCCCAACGGCACGGTCGGCCTGGACGACGTCTGTCTGCGTATCGACGACGGCGAATTCGTCGCCATCATCGGCCGCTCCGGCGCGGGCAAGTCCACGCTGCTGCGCGCCGTCAACCGCATGCACCAGATCACCTCCGGCACACTGACCGTGAACGGTACCGACGTCACAGGCCTTTCCGGCAAGCGCCTGCGGCAGTTCCGGCGCGGGATCGGCATGGTATTCCAGTCGTTCAATCTGGTCACGCGTACAAGCGTGATCAAGAACGTGCTCGCCGCCTGCGTGCCGGACATGCCGTTCTGGCGGGTGCTGCTGGGCGCGTTCCGCAAGGAGGACAAGATCAAGGCGCTGGAATCGCTGGACAAGGTCGGCATTCTGGACAAGGCCTATATGCGCGCGGACCAGCTCTCCGGCGGCCAGCAGCAGCGCGTCGCGCTGGCGCGCACGCTGACGCAGGACCCGCATATCATTCTCGCGGACGAGCCGGTCGCCGCGCTCGACCCGGTGACGGCCAAGCAGGTCATGGAGGATTTCGTGCACATCAATCAGGAACTCGGCATCTCGATCCTGCTGAACATTCACCATGTGGAGCTGGCGCTGGAATACGCCGACCGCGTGATCGGCATCCGCGCCGGCAAGATCGTCTATGACGGCCCGTCAAAGCAGGTCGATCAGGCGGTGCTGGATGCGATCTACGGAGAGGACGCCGTTTCGGAGGCTGCCGTATGAGCCTGTATGACCGCATCTTCCGGCCCCGCCGCTACACGCTTTCCGACGGCACCGTGGTCGAGGAAAAGCGCAGCCGCGCGCCGCTGGTGATCCTGATCCTGGTGCTGCTGACGGCCGTTTCCGTCCGGATCACGGGCTTCAACTTCTCTGTGCTGGTGAAGAAGGGCAGCAAATTCTTCGACATTCTCAAGGCGATGTTCCCGCCCAACACCGCGTATCTGGGCAAGATCTGGCAGCCGCTGTGGGATACGATCAAGATGTCGTTCCTGGGCTCGTTTATCGGCGCGGTGCTGGCCATTCCGTTTGCCATCGCGGCGGCCAGCAATATCGTGACGAACCGCGTGGTGGTGTTTCTCGTGCGCCTGTTTTTGAGTCTGGTGCGGACGCTGCCGACGCTGGTCTGCGCGCTGATCGCGACGTATATTTTCGGTCTCGGCACCATGGCCGGTACCTGCGCCATCGCGGTCTTTACGTTTGCCTACGTCGGCAAGCAGCTGTTTGAGATCATCGAGACCGTGGATATGGGGCCGTATGAGGCGCTGGAAGCGCTCGGCGCGACGCGGCTGCGCGCGTTCGTCACCGCGGTTTTTCCGCAGGTGCTGCCGACATATCTGTCCGTGTCTTTGTTCTGCTTGGAGGGCAACGTGCGCTATGCGTCGATCCTCGGCTATGTCGGCGCGGGCGGCCTGGGTCTCATTATGAATGAAAAGATCGGCTGGCGCGAATATGACAGCCTGGGCATGATCCTGATCGTGCTGTTTATCACCGTCATGATCATCGAAGGCGTCAGCCACGCACTGCGCAAGCGCCTGACATAAGGAGGAGACGGCCATGAACGAAAAAATTCTCAAAGCCTACGCCTCCGCGCCGAAGACCTGGATCTGGAAGCTGCTGGCGGCCTTTGGCGTCGCGTGCCTGCTGGCCTGGTCCGGCTCGGCCGTCCGGGTCAGCAACCCCACCGGCAATGGGCTGGAGGTCGCGGGGAACATCCTCTCCGGCATCTTCCATCCGTCGGCGAAGCTTCTGTTCACGCTCGGCACGGACGGCGTGCCGTATCTGCTGCTGGAGACGTTCTGCATCGCGTTCCTCGGGACGATCGTCGGTGCGGTCATCTCGCTGCCGCTGTCGTTTTTGTCGGCCAGCAATCTGGTGCCGAAGGGCGTGGCGCTCGTCGGGCGCGTGCTCATCGCGGCGATCCGCACCATTCCGGCCTTTGTCTACGGCCTGATGTTCATCCGCGTGACCGGGCCGGGGCCGTTTGCGGGTCTGCTCACGATGTCGCTGTGCTCGATCGGCATGGTGTCGAAGATGTTCATCGAGAGCATCGAGGATCTGGACAAGCGGATCCTCGAATCGCTGGACGCCGCGGGCTGCACGACCTTCCAGAAGATCCGCTATGGTATTCTGCCGCAGCTGACCGCGGATTTCACGTCCACCATCATCTACCGCTTTGACATGAACCTGCGCGACGCGACCGTCCTCGGTCTTGTCGGCGCGGGCGGCATCGGCGCGCCGCTGATCTTCGCCATGAGCGCCTACCGGTGGAACGAGGTCGGCGCGATTTTGCTGGGGCTCATCGTGCTGGTGCTCATCATCGAGTGGATCTCCGCGAGGATCCGCGTCAAGCTTGCTCGGGGGTAAGACTATGCAGGAACGAAACCTGACGATCTGCTTTACCTCCGATCTGCACAGCTATATCTACCCCACGGATTACCGCAGCCAGGAAGAAAAGGACCTCGGTCTGTTCAAGTGCGCCAGCCAGTTCCAAAAGGACGGCAACACGCTCGTCATCGACGGCGGCGATCTTCTGCAGGGCTCGCCGCTCGGGGCCTTCTGCCACGATACGGTCGGCAGCGCGGCGCAGTTCGCCCAGATCATGAACCGCTGCGGATACGACTATGTGACACTCGGCAACCATGACTTCAACTACGGCATGCCGTATCTGGACAGCTATCTCGATGCGCTCCGGGCCCGCTGCGTCTGCGAAAATGTCCGCTGGGCCGGCGGCGGCGTCCGCTTCCCCGCGCGCGTGCACGTGCTGGAAAACGGGCTGCGCATCGGCATCGTCGGCATCGTCACCGACTACGTGAATATCTGGGAGCGCCCGGAGCATCTGTCCGGGATCCGGATCAAGGATCCGATCCCGGCGGCAGCCGCCGCGCTGCTGTCGCTGAAGGGCAAGGTCGATCTGACCGTCTGCGTCTATCACGGCGGATTCGAGCGCGATCTTGCCAGCGGGCGGACGCTGTCCGCGACGCATGAAAACGTCGCCTACCGCATCTGCCAGGAGCTGGACTTTGACATTCTCCTGACCGGCCACCAGCACATGTCCGTGCCCGGCCAGATGGTCCGCAATACCTTCGTCGTGCAGCCGTCGGACAAGGGGCAGGAATTTCTGCGCGTGGAGGCTGTCGTATCGGACAGCGGCACGCGGTTTTCCAGCCGGACGATCCGCGCGGGCGGCCCATGCCGCACGGAATGGCTCGCGGAATTCTCCGGCATGGAGCGCGGTGCGCAGGACTGGCTCGACCAGATCGTCGGGCATCTGGACGCGCCGCTGACACTGGATACGCCGCTGCGCATGGCCGCGAACGGGACCGCGCTCGCGGACCTGTTCAACACCGTGCAGCTGGCCGCGAGCGGCGCGCAGATCTCTGTCACGAGCCTTGCCAACGACGCGGCGGGTCTGCCGCAGACCGTGCGGCGCAGAGATATCCTGAACGCCTATCCCTACACGAATACGCTGACGGTGCTGCAGATCACCGGCGCGGTCCTGCGCCGGGCGATGGAGCGCAGCGCGGAGTATTTCACCCGGAACGAAGACGGAACGCTCCGCATTTCGGACGCGTTTTTAAAGCCGAAGGTCGAGCATTACAATTACGACTATTATGCCGGCGTGCATTACGTCTTTGACTGCTCCCGCCCGGTCGGCCAGCGCGTCACGGAGCTCTGCGTGGGCGGCCGACCCGTCTCGGATGACGACGTATTTACCGCCTGCCTCAGCAGCTACCGCGCCAGCGGGACCGGCGGGTACGACTGCTACACCGGCTGCCCGGTCCTGCGGGAGATCGGCACGGAAATGTCCGACCTTCTCCTGGACTTCTTCCACCCCGACCGCCCCCAGCCCCCCCTCACCCACTGCGATCTTTGCGTGATCTGAAAAAAGCTGAACTTGCAAAAGGCCCTGCGCTGTGCGCAGGGCCTTCGTTTTTATGAGCGTGGATATGCGGTTTTTGGAATGCCGCTCAGTTTTCCCGCGTTCCGTCTCCGTGCTGCTCGCAGAAGCGGGCGAAGAAGGACGGGGCTTCGCCCGCTGCGTCGAGGTGCGAGAGGTCGGCGAAGCGGGACATGCGGAAGATAGCCACGCCTTTCTCGCGTTCCTCTGTGGTGACGACGGTGACGCTGCTCGGCAGGGCCACCGTATGGTGCCAGAGCGTGACGGGCGAACAGTCAAACAGGCGCGAGAGCAGCACGCACTCGACGCCGAAGTGGCAGAAGAGCAGCAGGTTTTCCGTGTTCGGCCGGACGGCGCGGTAGAGATGGTCGCCGCGCTCGTAGCCGTGCTTCGCCAGCAGCGCGTCAAGGCCGTCCGTCACGGCGCGGTAGACCGGCTCAACGCCGGAATCCCGGTAGGCCGGAGCCTGCAGCCAGCGCTCGGGGTCGTAATACAGCGGCTCATGCGTCCAGGTCTTCGGTGGAAAGTCCCAGCCGAAGCCCTTGGGATTGTAGACCAGCGGGACCGTATAGCCCGTGTCGAATTCGCGCAGCCACGGCAGGACCTCCGCCTCCTGACCGACGGCCCTGAGCGTCAGGGACGCGGTGTCTCTGGCCCTTCCGAGCGGAGACGTGTAATAAAATGCGTTCCGGATCTTAGACAGACGATGGCTTAAAAGCTCCGCCTCACGCCAGCCCTTTTCGGTCAGCGAGTCATGCTCGTAGTCCGGCTCCGCGTGCCGGATGATGTAGATGTTCATAGATGCGCCCCCTGATCTGCAGCTTTTCTGCGCTATTGTAGCGCGGACGAGCGGGTTTGTCAAACGCCGGCTCCGTTTATTTCTGCGCCGTCCGGGCAGCGGCAAACGCGGCTGGACCAGAGCAAAAAAGCGGCTGGCAGCGCGTGGCTGCCAGCCGGGAAAACGGTTTTGCTGCACCGGCCGCTCTGGATCCGGCCGGTGTTCCGGTCACAGCAGCGCCGCCGGGTCGAGCGTGGAAAAATCCGGTGCGCTGGCCGCAATGTCCAGGTCGAGCGCGAGTGCGTAGATCGTCAGGATCGCATCCGTATAGGGCGTCGGCACGCCATAGCGGCGGCCGAGCTTCTGGATCGGGCAGATCCCGTACGGCAGGTCCTCGGTGAAGTGGCGATAATGCGTGGAAGGAGGCCCCATGCTGGTCTTGTAAGCTTTTACGTCCAATAACCCCTCAAGTAAATCGGTATAGCTTGCAGACCAGGCGTCGTTGACGATCTCCAGGCAGCTCTGCCCATGGATCCCCATCGCGCGGATGACAGCCATGCGCTCAGCGTCGATCTTTTCTATATACCCGACGCTGACCGGCGTCGCGCCGTCCGCGTAGAGCTATCCTCACTGTGATGGCAAATCGCGCAATAGAGTTCGATCAGTTTGTTCACACCTTACTATCTCTCTTCTTGCGCCTTTTGTCATCTTTTTTCGGTTTCTACTATTGATTCGCATCAGAGGGGAAATCTTCGTAAATTGCTTGTTGGGGAAGCATCCCCAATCCCCTTTGAACGCCACCTGGGGTGACGGCTACGCATTCATTCTGAATACTTTTACTTACTGACTTCTGCGCAATTTGCATAGAAGTTCAATTTTCCATAAACGAAAAAATGAAAACATGGGAGAAGTTGTCTCTGATTATTTATGTGATGTATGGCAATCCACTTTTCCCAACATATTGTCGGGAAGCCTTGTGGGCAACTCGCCCACAAGTAACAAAAGTGGCAATACTCGGATACAACTTCATCCCAAGTTGGGTGAAAAACTTCGTGCCAACTTGGCACAAAGTTAAAAATGTAGGAAACAGAAAAACGAGAATCACTTCGACATAATTGGGGTAGAAGTTGAAGGGCTGAGCTTTATGCTTGTGAACGAATTGGACACAAGACAGTGCTTCTATTTTCTGAAAATCAACTTCGCCCCAAGTTGGGATGAAGTGCTACGGTGTAACTTGCACCAAAGTAAGATGTAGAGATTTTGTTGTTTCTGTCGCTATGTCCAGTTTGCCTGTGTTCGATTTGTTCACTATGGTTTTTTCTACACAAAAAAATGAGCCGGCCGTTTTCTTTTTCTGTCCGGCTTCCGTTCTTTTCTGCTCACTCGGGTCAAACGAACCTGCCGGGGCGCGGTCGCCCGGACAGCTCTCTTCCCGCAAAAGGTCCTGAACGGAGCCGCAGGGCAGTGGCCTTCCCTCTGAGCGGATATTTTGCCGAAAAATGGCATGGTGTTGGAGCGTGGGTGTGGATGGGGTGCATATTTTGTGCAGGGTGACGAAAATGGGCGGGTGGATTGCAAACATCTGCCAATGGCGGAGGCTTGACTTTTGTAGTATAATGCAGATATACTGCTCCGGGCGTTTGACGCGGGGCAAAAATTAAGGGAGGATACTATGAAGAAACTGATCGCGCTTCTGCTGGCAGTATGCATGGTACTGGGTCTGATGACCACGGTATTCGCAGCAGATGAGAAATCCAACGACATTGTGATCCTACATACCGACGACGCACACTGCGGCGTCAACGACAATCTTGGTTATGCCGGTGTCGCGGCATACAAGGCCGAGATGGAGAAAACACACAACTATGTCGCACTCGTTGATTGCGGCGACGCTATTCAGGGCGAGTCTATCGGCACACTGTCCGCAGGCGCCTATCTGGTCGATATCATGAATGAGGTCGGCTATGATTTTGCCGCCTTCGGCAACCATGAATTTGACTACAAGCTCCCGCAGCTGGCCAAGCTGACCAAGCAGGCGAAGTATCAGTATCTGGCGTGCAACTTCAAGTACATCGGCAAAGGCACGTCGGATCTGAATTACAAGCCGTATGAGATCGTGACCTACGGCGATAAGAAGGTCGCATTCATCGGCATCGTTACGCCGGAGTCCTTCACCAAGTCCACCCCGGCTTACTTCCAGGATGAATCTGGAAACTACATCTATTCCTTCAGTGAAGACGAGACTGGCACAGCGCTTTATGAGACTGTCCAGAAGACTGTTGACGAGGTAAGAGCTGCGGGCGCTGACTACATCATCGCAATGGGTCACCTTGGCAACGAAGGTATCACCGACCGCTGGACCTCGAAGGCTGTCATCGCCAACACCACCGGTATCGACGCCGTGCTGGACGGCCACGATCATATTGCCGGTGTTCAGAAGGTTGCCAATAAGGACGGCAAGCAGATCGTTCTGACGGAGCCGGGCACCAAATTCGAAAATCTCGGCAAACTGACGATCAAGACCGACGGCACGATCACTGCCGAACTGATTTCCCCGAAGGAATTCACCGAAAAGGACGCAGGCATCACCGCTTACATTACCAAGCTGACCGACACGTTCAAGGAATACGTGTCCAAGGTCGTCGCCAAGAGCAGCATTGCGCTGCCTGACAAGGACGAAAACGGGAATCGCCTCGTCCGTAACCACGAGACCGCTCTCGGCGATCTGTGCGCCGATGCGTTCCGCGTGATGATGGACGCGGATATCGGCATCATGAACGGCGGCGGCATCCGCAAGCCGATCAAAGCCGGCGATATCACCCTCGATAACATTCTCAGCGTTTTCCCGTGGGGCAATCTGCCTTGCAAAATGGAAGTCACCGGCCAGACTGTCCTCGACATGCTGGAAATGGGTGCGATCAACTACCCGGAGGAGTCCGGCGGCTTCCTGAGCGTTTCCGGTCTGAAGTACACGATCATGGCGGGTGTCCCGTCCTCCATTGAATTGACGGACAAGGGCGAATTCTCCAAGGTCGCCGGTAAATACCGCGTAACCAACGTTCAGGTCCTGAACAAAAAGACCAACGAATATGAGCCGCTCGATCTGAACAAGACCTATACGCTTGGCGGTATCGACTATACAATCCTCTACTGCGGCGACGGCTTCACGATGTTTAATGACTCTAAGGTCCTCAAGGCCGGTGACGCCTCCTACACGGATGCGCAGATGGTCGTTGATTACATCGAGAATAAGCTCGGCGGCACCATTGGCGAAGAATACGCCAAGCCGCAGGGCCGAATTTCCGTCAATACCGACATCAAGGGCAGCGACTGGTTCTATGAAGCCGTCAACTATGTTCTCAGCAATGGCCTCATGACCGGTACCAGCAACACCACCTTCACGCCGAACGGCGCGCTGACGCGCGGGATGCTTGTGACGGTCCTGTACCGCATGGCGGGCTCCCCCAAGGTCGAGGGCAAGGTCAGCGAGAAGTTCTCCGACTGCACGGACGGCAGCTGGTATGCCGACGCCGTTCTGTGGGCCAGCGCGAACAAGGTCGTCGACGGCTATGAGGACGGCACGTTCAAGCCCACCAAGTCCATCACCCGTCAGGAGATGGCTAAGGTCCTCTACGGCTACGACAAGATCGGCGGCAAGACGGCTGAGGGCATCACCGAAAAGCTCACCTACACCGATCTCGATGCCATCGCCGACTGGGCGCTCGAGGCTGTCACCTACTGCACGGCTGAGAAGTATCTGGCCGGTTCCAACGGCGCGTTCAGCCCGAAGGGCACCGCGACCCGCGCCATGGGCGCCAAGGTGCTCATGAACATGACGAAGGAAGCTGCATAAGCGCCTTCTCCCCCGCATTTCCCGTTTCCCCCGGGGCCTTCGGGCTCCGGGGGAAATTTTTGTCTTGACAGCGTAACAATGTTATGCTAATATACGACCGTAACATTGTTACGGAAGGAGGCACGGGATTGGAAGAGGAGCTGATCTCCAAAAAGGAGCTGCTGGAGCAGTACCAGATCTCCTACGGAGCGCTGTACCGCTGGAAGCGGATGGGGCTGATCCCGGAGGGGTGGTTCCTGCGGCGGTCCGCGCCGACCGGGCAGGAGACCTATTTCCGGCGCGCGCAGATCTGCCCGCGCATCGAGCTGATCCTGCAGAGCAAGGACCGCGTCTCGCTCGAGGCGCTGGCCGCGGAGCTGCAGGGGCAGAAGCAGGCGGCCGCCGCCGAGCGGACGCTGATACTGGAGACGAAATACGGACTGAAAACCTATCCCCTCGATGCGCTTATACACCTGTATCTGGCCGAGGGCGAACACAAAACCGATATTCTGGAGCATCTGAAGGAGGAAACATTATGAACGAACACATCGATATGAAAATTTCCGGCTCGAGCACCATGCCGGGCGGCGAATACGGCAGCGTCTCGATCAGCGGCGCGGGCAAAGTCAACGGCAGCCTCAAATGCGAGGAGCTGCACTGCTCCGGCGCGGCGAAGGTGCAGGGCGACGTGGACTGCGCGGGCGAACTGCACACGAGCGGCGCGGGCAAGATAGCCGGGAGCGTCCGCTGCGGCAGCCTGTCGGCCTCGGGCGACTTTTCCGCGCAGTCGGTGCAGGTAGAGGGGCTTGCGTCCGTCTCCGGTTCCCTGCGGACGGAGCGGGCGCTTACGGCAGACGAGCTCAGCGCGTCCGGTTCTCTGGAAGCGGGCAGCGTCCACTGCCGGGCGTTCCGCGCCTCCGGCTCGTGCCGGGTCAGCGGGGATCTTGAGGCAGAGACGGCAGCTTTGAGCGGCGCGGTACAGATCGGCGGACTGCTGAACGCGGAAACGGTCGAGATTTCAACGAACCCCGCGGTGCGCATCCACGCCATCGGCGGCGGAACCATCCGCGTGCTGCAGAAGGACACGACGACGTTCCTCGGCATCTTCCGCACGAGCCCTGGCCGCGCGCGCATCGGCTCGATCGAGGGCGACGATATCGAGCTGGAGAATGTCGAAGCCGATATCGTCCGCGGCAAATACGTCCGCATCGGGCATGGCTGCCGCATCGGGACGGTCGAATACGGCGAAAATCTGGAGGCCGAGCCCGGCACCGTCAGCCGCAGCACGCAGACCGGCGCGAAATAAATATCAATTCCGCGGGAAAATGTAAATATTTCTTAACTTTTCTTCAAATGGTTTGATTCCTGCCGCGATCTGTGATAGAATGCAGTGGTATGTGAATTTCATGATAACACGATAACTGGAGAGATTCGATGTCACAGGTCAAATTATTCAGCTCGTCCGGCGGCGCACGGGTCGCCAAGCGCTCCGGCCGGCAGAAAAAGCAGAAGGTCAAAAAGCCTCTGAAGACGCTGGCCATCTGGCTGCTCGTCATCCTCTGTCTGGAAGGGCTGTACTTCTTCTGTATCTATACCAACAATTCGTTCGTCAAGAAATGGCGCACGATCTACATCAACACCGCCATGGATACCATGCGGCACCAGTGGCTGGCGACGTATTTCATCCCCAAGGACGTGATCGACGAGGTCCGGTACGAATACGGCCTGGTCAAGGCCGGGACCGTCGGCAAGGAATCGACCTGGGGCCGGACCGATCCGGTGCCCGCGGACCAGACGCCGTCGACGTCCGATGACAACATCGTCACCCTTGACCCCAACGTCACGCATGAGACCGACCAGCCGGACGCCGAGGAGCTGACGCAGGAGGAGCTCGAAAAGCAGGCGGAGGAAAATTTCTATTCCGTCTTCTGGGAGCTTGACCGGACCTCGATGGAGACCTATCTTGCCGAGCACCCTGACACGCTGGCCAACGGCTGGGAGCATATTTACATCAACGAAGCCGGGTTCGACGACGAGGGCACGTCCATCCAGTCGACCTTCGGCGAGCAGGTGCTGGCCATCGACGCGTATAACGGCGTGCTGCTGCTGCGCATCTCCGGCAAGGGCTACCGCGGCGTACTGGCTGTGGGCAAGGACCCGTCGCGGCTGTCTATCGAGATGGCAACGACGCTCGGCACCGCCGGTCAGCTCTCCGGCACGATCGCCGAGGCGCACAATGGCGTGCTGGCGATGAACGCCAACGGCTTCCTCGACCCGAACGGCGCGGGCAACGGCGGTCTGCTCGCGGGCTATACGATGTCCAACGGCAAGGCCTACGGCGACCACTTCTCCGCCTACGCCTACAAGCGCATCGAGCTGCACGAGGACGATCTGTTCTACATCAAGGACGCGCTGTCCCCCGTCAGTGAAGACTGCACCGACGCGGCGGAGTTCACCCCCGCGCTGATCGTCGACGGCAAGAAGATCATGGACGATTACTGGACCGGCGAGCAGCCGCGCGCGTGCATCGGCCAGAGCGAGAAATACGAGATCCTGATGCTTGTCATCGAGGGCCGGTATCCGCTCGAGGGCATTCTCGGCACGAGCGTCAACAACTGCTCCGAGATCCTGCTGCAGCACAAGTGCATGCAGGCCATCAACCTCGACGGCGGTTCGAGTGCCATGCTGTGGTTCAACGGCGAGTACGTCACGCAGTCGTCCTCCTCCCCCCTGCGCTACACCGGCGGCCGCCCGCTGCCAAACGCATGGGTCTATAAAAAGGCAGAGTCATAAAAGTAACCCCCCGGACGATACGTCCGGGGGGTTTGTTTGCCTATAGCTTCCCCCTCATAGGGGAAGCCTTTGCGGTGCACCCTGTAGGGGCGGGGCTCTGCTCCGCCCCTACTTCCGCCGAGATCAGCAGCAGCGGGCGGAGCAGAGCCCCGCCCCTACAACGCGTAACACAAACCATCCCGCAAAAAGGTGCAGACCGACAAATCCGGTCTGCACCTTCTATTGACTGCAAATATTCAAAGGTAACTGCTTACAAATCTGATTCCTACGTATCAGGCGGCGCGTAGTCAGACGCCCGTAAGGTGACTATCGTGTGGAACGATGCCCGAAACATTGGTTCCTGCCTAAATTCAGAGGCAGCACGCACCCCGCGTCCCCAAGCACTCTTTTCTCCCCTATCTTTTCTCTTGCGAGAGAAAAGATAGGGCCGCCGGAGGCATCCGGCAGTCGCAAATTTGCGACGACCTCTCAGTCAGCTCCCCTGGGAGGGGAGCCTTTTACAGCAGGATGCAGATCATGCCGCCGGTGTTTTCGTTGATCATGCGGCCGAGGGTCTTGGTGAGCTTCTGCCGGGCGTCGTCCGGCATGCGCATGATCTTGGCGGTGACGCCCTCGGAGACGAGCTCGTAGAGGGACTTGCCGAAGATGTTGCTCTGCCAGAGCTTGTCGGTGTCCTCCTCGTATTCGCCGAGCAGATAGTCGATCAGCTGCTGGGATTCCTGCTCGCCGCCGACCATGGGGCTGATCTCCGTCTCGATCTGCGCGCGCAGCATGTGGATCGACGGAGCGCTGGCGCGGAGCTTGACGGCGTAGTTGCCGTTCTTTTTGACGATCTCCGGCTTTTCGAGCTTCAGCTCCTCCGCGCCGGGCATGACGATGCCGTAGCCCGTGGCCTTGACCTGCTCGAGCGCGGTCTGGACCTTGTCGTAGAGCTTTTTCGTCTGCGCCAGCTCCTGCAGCATCTGCAGAAGGGCTTCGTCATCGGCGATCTCCACCCCGGCCTGCCGGGACAGCTCCTCGTAAAACAGCGCCTGCGGCAGATGCAGCTCGCAGCTGACCGTGCCGGTGCCGAGGTCGACCTCGCGCACGCGGAACTCGTCGACCGGCTCGAGCTCCTGCAGCGTCCCGAGGACGCTCTCGGCCTCGCTGAGGCTGGTGAGCGCGCCCGCGCGCTCGAGCATGGCGTCGTAGAGCGCGGCCTTGACCGGATGGCCGTCCGGCAGCGCCCGGACCCAGCTCGGCAGGAAGAAGCGCAGCTCCTCCACCGGGAAGGCGTACATGACGGCCTCGAGCAGACGGCCGATGTCCTGCGTCTGCATGTGCATGCAGTCCATGGCGAGGGCCTGCACGCCGTATTCGCTGCGCAGCTGCGCGCACAGGGCCTCCGCCGGGGCCGCGCCGGGGCTCTGCGTATTGACGAGAACGACGAAGGGCTTGCCCGTCTTCTGCATGTCGGTGATGGCGCGGGCCTCGGCCTCGCGGTAGTCCTCGCGCGGGATATCGGTGACGGTCCCGTCGGTCGTGACGACAACACCAAGGGAGCTGTGGTCCTCCATGACCTTTTTGGTGCCGAGCTCCGCCGCCTGCGCCATGGGCAGCTCCTCCGGGGCCCAGGGCGTGGTGACCATGCGGGGCTTGCCGTCCTCGGTGTCGCCGACCGCGCCGGGGATCATGTAGCCCACGGAGTCGATCAGGCGCACGCGCAGCGTCGTTTTGCCGTCGGGGCTGATGCGCGCGGCCTCGTTCGGGACGAATTTCGGCTCCGCGGTCATGATGGTCCGGCCGGAGCCGGACTGCGGCAGCTCGTCGGTGGCGCGTTCGCGCTCGTAGACATTTTCGATATTCGGCAGCACGAGCTGCTCCATGAAGCGCTTGATGAATGTGGATTTTCCCGTCCGCACCGGGCCGACGACGCCGATATAGACCGTGCCGTCCGTGCGCCCGGCGATCTGCTCATAGATCGATCTGTGTTCCATAGTCCGCCTCCTCTGCCTTACATGGGAATGAGGAGAAGCCTTCCGGCCTCTACCTCCGGCTGCGTCAGATGATTGGCCGTCTGGATGGCCTGCGCCGTGGTCCTGTAGCGCTTGGCAAGGTCCCACAGCGGCTGCTGCGCGCCCGTGCGGCGGATGACGACCGACGCGCGCTCCGCGCGCGGCTGCCGCGTCAGGTCGAGCGTGCCGCCCACCAGGTTCTGCAGCTTCTGCTTCGCAAACGACTGCAGCTGGAACACCGCGTCGTACCGCAGCTCGACCGCACCGCTGCCGGCCGCGGCATAGCCCTCCGGCTGGAGCTGGAAGACGGCCTCGCAGGCGCAGTCCTCGTCCAGTGCGGTCTTGCAGCTGACCTCGGTGCGGAAGGATTCGGACTGCACCGCGCCGTCCGCGTCCGTGTAGACCGTGTCCGCGCGCAGGGGCACGTGGACGATCACGCCGTCTGCCGTGCGCTCGAGCGCCATCGCGTCGGGATAGACGCGGCAGTCGAGCACGGCGGACGCCTGCGCCGGGAAGGACGGACGGATGGGCTCGCGCAGGGTCTGCGCGTCGAGGCGCATGCTGTATTCCTGCTCCTGCCACTGGGGCTGGAAGTCCCCGCGGGTGGAATAGGCGTCCTCGCAGAGCGTGAGCGTCTGCGGCTGGATGACGGTGCACTGCGCGAGGATCCCCGCGCCGAAGAGCAGCTTCTGACCGGTCTCAGTGTCGACGGGCTCGAGCTGCACGCCGGTCACGAGCAGGGCGGTCTCCACGTCCTCGTTCTGTTCATAGTCCCCCTGCAGCTGGCAGTACTGGGAGAAGGGCACGGCGAGGCTCAGCGTGCGCAGCTCATTCTGCTCGTCAAGATAGGTCAGCTGCAAATTGGCCGTGCCCTTCATCACGGCCTTGCTGCCGACCAGATTCTGCTCCGTCACGACCGGCTGCAGCATGCAGTCGGCCAGCCGGACGATCTTCGCCCGCCCTTCCGGCACGTTCAGCTCCTCGCTGACCTGGAAGGCGCGCTCGGCCGTTTCGACCGGGACGGCGTTGGAATAGGTCTGCGTCTTCTGCTGCAGGCAGGCAGGCGCGTCGGTCAGCGCGCGCACCTCCTCCGTCCACGGCTCATATCCGTCCGCCTGGACCAGCACGCTGATGCGCAGCAGGACCTTGCGGGAGTTGATGAGTCGGCTGTCGGCGCTGCGGACCGAGCAGCGGACGACGGACTGCGTCAGCTCCTGCAGGTCGCTGCTTTCCAGCTTCAGGGTGAACGGGACGTCGGTGGTGAGCAGCTGCAATCCGCCCGCCTCGTCGGCATAGAGGCAGGAGGCGCGCAGATTGCCCGTCACGAGCAGACTTCCGGCGCGGCTGGTCTTGCTCTGCAGCTCCGGCTCGGCGTAGCAGATGAGCGTGCGGGCGGCGTCGGGCATGGCGTCGGGTATGATGAGCTCCTGCGTCTGCTCCTGCGCGAGGGACAGATGCGCCGTGCGCTTCAGGCAGGAACGCTGTTTTTGTTCGAATGCAAGCTCCATAGTCTCAACTCCTTGTATGTTCTGGGATATCTATACGCGGAGCCGGACAAGGATATGTTCATTTCAGCAGCAAAAGTCCGAGCACGATCAGAATGATGGCCACCAACACCCGCAGAAACCACCCGCACAGCGCAAACGACACCAGCAGCCCGATCCCCGCCCCGAGCAGCACCAGCCCCAGCTGCTCCGTCTTCACACACATATATCGATCCCCCCTCTGCGCCAGCATACGCAGAGGTGCCCGGGGAGGTGCCGGTTTCATCGGAAGAACGGGCGGAGCAGAGCCCCGCCCCTACAACGCGTAACACAAACCATCCCGCAAAAAGGTGCAGACCAGCAAATCCGGTCTGCACCTTCTATTGATGGCAACTATTCCAAGGCAACTGCCCACAAATTCGATACCTCCGTATCAGGCGGCGCGTACCAAGACGCCCGTGAGGTGAGTCTCATGTGGAACGACGCCTGAAAAATAGGGACTTGCCTAGAATCAGAGGCAGCATGCACCAAACGCATCCAAGCGTCCCTTTTCTCCCCTATCTTTTCCCGCGCAAGGGAAAAGATAGGGCCGCCGGAGGCATAGAGCAATTGCAAATTTGCAAGAGTCAATCCCTCAGGCCCTTCGGGCCAGCTCCCTTTACACAAGGGAGCCTTTGGAACGCGCCGCCGGAGATGCGGTAAAGACTTGCAGCAACCTCTCAGTCTCGGCTGCGCCGAGCCAGCTCCCCTGGGAGGGGAGCCAGGGAGTGCGCACCGCCGGAAGTGCGACGGAAGTGGGCGACGACCTCTCAGTCAGCCTGCGGCTGACAGCTCCCCTGGGTGGGGAGCCTTGGATAAAGAAAGAGCCGCCTGTGGGGGCGGCTCTTTTGGGGTGGGTTATTTGGTGATGTTTTCTACGAAACGGTGGAGGATCGCGGCGACCTGGGCGCGGGTGGCGCTGGCGCGCGGGAGGAGCTTGCCGTCCGTGCCGTTGACCAGCTTCTCTGCGACAGCCCAGGAAAGCGGAACCTTCGCGTAGTTGGAAACTGCCGCGGCGTCGGAGAAGGCGCTCAAGCTCGCGCTTGCCGACGTACCGTACTGCTTGTACTGCGCGTAGCGGCAGAGGATGGCGGCCATCTGCTCGCGGGTCACATTCTCGCTCGGGCTGAAGGTCGTGGCGCTGGTTCCGTTGACGATGCCGTTGTCGGCGGCCCAGGTGACGGCGGCTTCATAGTAGCTGCCGATCGTAACATCCGAGAAGCCGCTGCGGCCGGTGACGGCGGGTTCGCCTTCGAGCCGGTAGAGGACCGTGACGAGCATGGCGCGCGTCATGGGGGCGTAGGGGCTGAAGGTCGTGGCCGTGGTGCCGGAGAAGAGGCCGTTTTCGTAGGCGAAGACGACGTCGTCATAGAACCAGTCGGTCTCGCGCACGTCGGTGAACGGCAGCATGCCGTCGGTGAATTCCACGGTGATGCGGTCGTAGATCTTCAAGCTGCTGCAGGTGTAGCTCTCGACCGCGCCGATGGACTTGCCGTTGACCTTGACGTCCTTGACATGGCAGCCCTTGTCGGGCGTGAAGGTGAACTTCACGGTCCGGCCGAGGTCGCTGAGGGTCAGTGTGGGCGCCGCCTTGCCGTGCTTGCCGGCCGTGACCACATCGCCGATGTGGCGGCGGGCGTATTCCGCGGGAGAGATATCCGCGGCCGTGAGCCAGGTGGAGGTCTCCGTCGCGTAGTTGTCCACGTAGTGCCAGACGATGCGGTCGCCGTTCTGCAGCACGTGCTCATCCAGGGCGTAGTTGTCGTGCGTGCCGTTGACGGTGAACATCCAGCCGGAGCCTGCGCCGTTGTCGAACTCGCTCAGCGTGTAGCCGCCGAGGATGGATGGGGCGGTGATGCTTCTGACGTAGCCGGAGGCTGCGCCGGTGCTGGTCAGCCCGGCGTCCTGCAGGGCTTCGGTGAAGACGTCATAGACGGTACTGCCCTTCTTGACGGTGTAGGTCTCCGTTTCGATCCAGGTGACGTAGCCGAGGTGCTTGCCGGTGTAGGACTCGGGGAAATCGCCGATCAGACGGAAGCTGACCTCGATGGTGTCGCCGTTCACGTAGGCGTCGATGTCTGCCTTGGCCTGTTTGAGCGCGGCGTCAGCCTGCTCGGCGTACTGGGCGCTGCTGATGGAGCTGCGGCCGGTGCGATAGGCCTCGGTGATCTTCGTCCACTGGTCGGTGGTGTAGTCGGTGCGCTTGAGCTTGTCGTAATAGGCGTCAAGCTCGGCGAGCTTGGCCTTGCGGTAGGCCTCGAGGAGCGTCTGGAAGGTCTGCTTCCGCTGCAGGAAGGTCCCGTAGTTCGTGACCTCTGCCCTTTCCTCCGCCGTCAGCCCGGCGTAGGCCGCTTCGATCTCCTGCAGGGCAAGATAGGTCTCGCGTTTGCAGTCGGTGACGGTGCCGAGGGCGGTGATCTTCGCCGCGACGTCGGCTGCGCCGCTGGCTGCCGGGAGGAGGTCGACGGCGTCGGACATATCGTAGAGGCTTTTCACGCCGCGCTTGAAGCGGTCATAAGCGACGAGGGCATAGGCCGCCTGCTCGGTCGGACGCGGGGAGACTCTGGCGTTGGACGCAGTGGAGTCGAGGGAGAAGCCGCCGGAGGCCGTCTGGTAGGACAGGAGGCTGGTCAGCGGGTTCTTGCCGCCTCTGGCGTATCTGGCGTCCGTGCAGTCGATGCCGAGGGCCGAGTAGGCCGTGACGAGCTGCGCGTCGGTGCAGGCGTTGCCGTAGCCGGTCAGGCCCTCCAGATAGGTCAGGGCCTTGTCGATCGCGGCCTGCACGCCGGTCTCGCTCTTATGCGGAGCCAGGGCCGTGAGGACCATGGCGGTGGCGTCCACATTGTCGGCCGGGTTCTTGTCATTGATCTTCCATGCGCCGGAGGGGTTCTGCATGCTGAGCAGATACTGGATCATCGCCGGGACCGCAGCTGTATCCGCGACGGTATAGGGTGCGGAGTCGATGGCGATGATGGCGAAGGCGGCGCTGGTGGTGCCGGGGACAGTCGCCTTGTAGGCGCTGCCGGTCTTCGCGGTCAGCGGGGTGACCAGATCGTAGGTTTCGCCGCCGACCGTATAGGCCTTGGCGTTCTGCCCGAGCGCGGTCAGCGCGAGGACGAGGCGGGCATTCTCGTTGGTGGTCTCAAAGCTGCCGCCGTTCGCTGCCAGGAGCTTCGCCAGTTCGTCGGCATAGCCCGCGTACCAGCGCTTGTCGGCATCGGAGCTGAGCCCCGCGCGGGCCAGGGCCATGACGGCCCAGTCGCCGTTCGTGCTCTGATTCGCCTTCGGGGTGACGGTGCTGCGGATGTAGGCCAGGACGCTCTGCAGCTGGGTCTGGTAGCCCTGCGCGTTTTTCAGCTCGTTGAGCTTTGCTTCTGCGGCTTCGAGCACGCCGAGCTTCGTGACATGCTCCTTGGCGGCGTCGCTCAGGCCTTCATATGCGCTGCGGGCAGCGGTGATGAGGCCTTCCTTTTCCAGCGTGACGGTGCCGATGGCTTCGATCTGCGTGTCGACGGCGGCGGCCGCGTCGCGGTCGGCCTGATCCTGCGCGGCGTCGGCAAGGACCTTCTTATAGTCGGCCTCGGCCTTGGCGAGCTTTTCTTCCGCATCGGGGAGCAGCTTCTTGGCCGCATCGGTCAGGCTCTTGTAGGCGCCCGAAGCCTCGTTGATGGCATCCGCGCTGTCCTTGGTGACCGGGAAGAGCGCGTCGATCTTCTCCCCGGCGGCTTTCGCAGCCGCCTGATTGGCCGTGCTGACGACGGTAACGGTCACGCTGACTTCCTCGCCTGCCAGCTTTTTGAGCGTATCGAGGACATCCGCGTAGCTGCTGTTGTCCTTGCAGGTCTCGTAATAGCCGCCGAAGCGTGCGCTCTTGAGGTTGGCGGTGATGGTAACGGTCTTGTCGTCGGTCGCATGCGGGGTGACGAGCAGGTTTTCATCGGCGATGACGGCGCTGTTGCTGCTGCGGAAAAGCCGCCAGGGCTGTGTGCCCATCGAGTCATAGCCAGGCAGATCCGTCGGAACGATGCCGGTTCCCAGCGTTTCGGCGCTGGTGTAGACCCAGATGAGTTTTCCGTCGGCATCCAGACGGGCCTCATGGAAGGCGTGCAGGTTCTTCGTGACGGCATCGGCCGAGATGTTCTGGTCGTCGTTGATGCCGGCGAAGAAATTCGCCTTGGCCTTCTCGAGCAGGGCCAGCTCCGCGGCGAGCTCGGAGGGCTTCAGCGGGGTGACGGTGATGGTGCCGAGCTCCTTGGTCTGGGTGTAGCGGGTATCCAGATCCTTCCCGTTCTTCTTCGTGACGGTGAGGGTCAGCTTGACCTGACCGGCCGTCTCCGCGAGGCGGCAGATCTTCAGGCGGTAGCCGTTCACTGCCGCGTAGGTCGTCGCAGTGCCATCCGGCGCGGTCGCGGTCACGATCATGGCATAGCCGTCGGAGCCGGTATGGAAGCTGACCGTCGTAAAGTCCCCGGAGCGCAGGAGCTGGATATCATTCGTCACGTTGGCCGGGTCGATTGGCTCTTTGGTGACGGAGTCCGTCAGTCGGGCCAGCGTGTACTCCGCGCAGATCTTTTGGATGGTCTGCATGTAGTCGCTCGCCGCGCCGGGGATGGTGACTTCGATCGTCCGTGTGACAGTGATCGGCGCCTCGACGTCCTTATTATAGTCGTCGATGTTCTTGTTGAATGTGAAGGTGGCGGTCAGCTTGGCCGCGGTGGCCTCCTCGTTGGGATGGATCGTGCCTTCCGCGGGGGTCAGCGGGCCCTTGTCCTCCACGGTGACGACGACGCTGGAGCTGGTCCAGCTGATCGTCGACCAGCCGCAGCTTTCCAGTGTCCGCGGGAGCGTCAGGGTCTTCGTGACCGCGGTGCTGGTTTCGTTCTCGCCCTTGATGGTGCCGAAGGTCAGGTTCTCTGCCGCGGCGGTCATGGCTGTGGTGACCTTTGTGCGGTCCCACGGGATGGAGACCATGCAGCTGCCGGTCGTGACGCTGACTTCGTTCGCGGTGCTGAGGGTGAACGTTACGCCGTTGACCCGCGCGTCGCCGGTGCCGATGCTGCTCTGGGACGGATCCTCGTAGTAATAGGTGACCTTGCCGCTGTCGTCGATCAGCGTGCCCGCACCGAGGCTCGTCTTGCCCTTGTCCGCAAGGGTCACGGTGATCTGGTCGGCGGTCAGGGACGCGCCGCTGGCGGTGATGGCGTCCGCGAGCTTGTCACGGACGGTATCAAGGACATTTACCTCGCCGGTCTTGTAAGCCACGCGGAACCGCGTGCCGAGCTTGGCGATGATGGCCTCCAGCGCGGCCTTGTCCGCGGAGGCGGCCGTCCTGACGGTGAGGGTGAATTCCTTCATGTCGGAGACGCCGTTCTTCGTGATCGTAGCGGTCAGGATGACGGTCACGTCATTGCTCGTCGGGAGGGTGACGGTGCCGTCGTCGGCGATGATCGCCGGCTTGCTGCTCTTCCAGGTGATGATCGAGCCTTTCGCGCCGGTCGAAGCCAGCTCGAGCTTCCCGGCGGAGGTCACAGTCGTCGGGGTGACGGTCAGGGCCGCTTTATCGGCCGCGACGTCCTCGGCGTCCTGCGTGACCTGCGGGGCGCGGCCGCCCTGCCATTTGAGCACGGGGAAGCCGCCGTTGATGTTGTTCTCCGCGTCGACGTTGAAGGTCTTGTCCGTCGGGCTGAGGGTGATGGCAAAGGCGTCGAGCTTCATCTCGGACGCGAGCTTGCAGTTTGCCTCGCCCTTGTCCAGCGGGTAGCCGACCATCTCGTCGGTGTGGACGGTGCTGCCGGAGGTATAGGAATATGTGCCCTTCAGGAAGTAGCAATTTTCAACGCTGCCGATCTGGTCACCATTGCTGTTTGCAATCGTGCCCGCGATCGTGCCGCAGGCCGGGTTCGTAGAAGTACTGACGGAAACGATCTTGCCGGTGTTATAGCAGTTCTTTACGATCGTAGATGCAGTGTCGTTGGCAATGCTCACGATGCCTGCTGTACGGCTCGGGCCAGTGATCGTGCCGGTGTTATAGCAATCCGAAATCGCCGCGCTCTTCAGCACACCAGCGATACCGCCTACGCCGCCGTAACCCTTTTGTGCAACTGTCACAGCACCGGCATTGAAGCTGCGGGTAATTGGGCCAGAAGACGAACCGGCGATACCGCCGACCTCTGCAACGTAGGTCGGAGAATTTTGGTCCGCGCCGGTCCAATTGCTGCTGATCGCACCATAGTTGGCGCAGTCGGTGATATGACCGGTCGCATAGAGCCGCCCGACGATGCCGCCGACGACCGACCATTTTGCGGAGATGGTCATATCGCTGACGCAGCCCTCAAACGAGCCATAGGCCTGATTGCTGATACCGCCCTTCGGGGCCGTATCCTTGTCGTCTGCAGCGTGATTGCTGCCGTAGACCGTGACGTTTTTGACCAGAGCGCCTTCGCCGGTATAGCCGAAGAGCGCGGCGGTCAGACCGTAGACGGACTTGCCATTGCCGTCGAAGGTGCCGGTGTACATATGGCTGTAGTCGCCGATGGGGGTCCAGGTGTTGCTGGTCTGGCCGTAGTTGACGTAGATGTTGGCCGTCAGCCTGGCGTGATATGCGGTATTGCCCGCGTTGACCTGATCGGCGAACCAGGCGAGCTCCGCCGCGGTGCTGATCTCGTAGACGCCGTCGGTGGGCGTGACGGGTGTTTTGTCCGTGCCGTTCCAGGTCTTGTTGGTCTCGAGCTGAACTGCGATGGTCGCATCCTTGCCGCTGACGGTGAAGGTCGCTTCGACCTTGTAGTAGCGGGCGTCGTCGACGATGTATGTGTACGTGCCGTCTGGCAGACTGTAGGTGAAGGAACCAGCCGCGTTGGGCTCGACGCTCTCATCTGCATGCTTGACCGTGACGGAGGCCGGAGTGACGCTTGCGTTCTCGTCATCGGTGAAGGTCAGCGTGACGGTGTACAGCTGCGCGCCTGCCAGCTCGATGGGGCCGACGGTCTGCGCCGCGCCCGCGACGGTGAAGTCGCCGGTCGCGCTCGTGCAGCCGAGCTTGGAGACGGTGTAGTGGTATTCGCCGTTCGGCAGGCTGTAGACGTTCGCATTTTCCGCCGTGGGCTGGATCGTCTCCCCGGCCGCGTCCGTGACGGTGATCTTTGCGCCGGGCGTTGTGACGTTGAAGGTCACGGAGAAGGTCTCAACGCCGAGGTTGACGTCGACGCGCTGGCTCTCGCCATTTACGGTGACGGAGCCGGTGGCGGTGTTATAGCCCTGCTTGGAGACGGAATAGCTGTACGTGCCGTTTTCCAGCACGAAGACGCCGGGCTCCGCCGGGGTCTGGCCTTCGATGGTGACAGCCGCGCCCTCGGGCGTGACGAAGGTCACAACGGGCTTTGCGGCAGGATCCTGCCAGTCCAGGGTCAGCTTGCCGTCGCTGCCCGCGGCGAACGCGCCGCCGAGCAGGCCGATCAGGCGCTTGCTGCCAAGTTCTTCAGCAGAAATAAAAGAGGCTTCGTCATCATCTGCCGCGTAGCTGCCGATGGTCGCTGTGCAGCTGCCAGCCAAGGCATAGCTGCCGCTGACCGCGGCGGCCACAGCATTTTTGCTGCCCACAAGCGCGCCGCCGTAGATCTCGCTTGTTACCGTGCCGCTGTTCAGGCAGGCCGCAACAGCGCCGTTGGAGCTATTATACAGTTGTCCAGCGATGCCGCCGACTCCCTCCGGGACACCCTTGTAACCAGCCTTTCCTGCGCCCGCAACTGCACCTGTATTATAGCAATTCGTGACCTTGCTGCTCGAATATCCGACGATGCCGCCGATCTTCGAGGAAGCACCAGTAATCTTGCCGGTGTTATAGCAAGCAGTGATGGGAATCGATGCTGTTGCCGCAATACCGCCGATCGAAGCTTTGCCGCTGATATTGCCGGTATTGGCGCAGTTCGAGATACCGGGGCTGTTGGAAGCGCCGCCGACGACACCGCCAACGTTTTCACCGGTCGTCCCGCCATCGATCGAGCCTTCATTCCGGCAGCCGATGATCACAGCGCTGTTGTCCGTGTAGTTCGTCATGTAACCGACAACGCCGCCGACATAATAGAGGTAAATACTTTCGCTGCGCGGCGTGATGTTCATGCGGTTGACGCAGTTTTCCACTCTGCCTCCAGCCAGGTATGCCACAACGCCGCCGCAGTTCCATTCGGCCTTCATTGCACCTTCCACAGTCACATTTTTGACAGTGCCGCCAGTGTACACATAGCCGAACAGGCCTGCGCCTCTGTATTTTCCGCTGATGAGCTCGCCGACCGGATTCAGGCCGGAGATGGTCTTGCCGTTGCCGTCAAAGGTGCCCTTATAACCGGTCTTGGCGCTGGTATCGGTCAGCTTGCTGATCGCCGTCCAGGGGTGGCCGCCGAGGTTGATGTTCTCGGTCAGCCTCGCGTTCAGGGTGTAATTGCCCTTGTTCACCTCGTCGCGGAACCAGGCGAGCTCGTAGCTGTTGGAGATCAGATAGGTCTCGCCGTCCTTCTGCGGTTCGACCGTGGTCGAGCCGTCCCAGTCGGTGGTGTAGTGCATCGTGAGCGTGACGGTCTGGTTCGCAGTCACGTTCAGGGTATCGGTCAGGGTGGCAAAGGTCTTCGCCTTGACCTCGTAGGTATAGGTCCCCTGCGGGATGGTTTTTGCCGTGTTGTTGGTCAGGGAGAGCGTCGTCTTGCCGTCCGCCATGGTGAGGGTGATGGCGGGCTCGTCTTCGGCAAACGCTCTGCCCTCCTCCGCCGTGACGGCGAAGGTGACGCTCGCGGTGTTGACCGTGATGGTAACGGTATTTTCCGCGGGGTCGGAATTTCCGTAGGTCTCGCCGTCGCCGATGGCGATGACGGTGATGGTATAGCTGCCGGTCCCGGCGAGCTCAATTTCCGTGGTGTAGTCCCGGGTCGTTTCGATGAGCGTCTCGGTCACGAGCGTCTCACTGCCCTTCGCAAGCGAAACGAGATAGCCGCGCGCGTTCGGGACCGCCGTCCAGCTGGCAGTCTTGTCCGTCCCCGTGATGACCGGGGACGCGAGCTTCTGCGGCTGGATGACCGGGAGGGCGGGCGCGTTCAGAAGATACGGGAAGCCCGCGTTTTTCAGGCCGTCGGCCCCGGCGTAGATGCCGAAGGCGCTGCCGAGCCTCGTGAGGATGGCCGCATCCTTCAGCTCCGCCGTGGTCTTGGGCGTGCCGGTGGTGTTCTTGCCGCTGTCCTTGCCGGTCAGGGCGCTGTCCTCGCAATAGAAGGCGTTCGTGACCGAAGCATAGCTGCCGCCTGCGATTGGGCCGAAGGTGCCGGTATCAGCCGTCACATCCACGACCATATAGGAGTTCTGGATCTTTGCTCTGGAGCTGCTGGACACGCCGTTACCGATCAAACCGCCGACATAGCCGTCGCCCATGACTGTGCCGCGTGCAAAGCAGCTCGTGATCGTGCTCGCGCAGTAGCCGCCAACCAGGCCGCCGGCATAGTCGCCGGCCGCTGTTACGGTGACATGCAGCGCATAGCTCTCATTCACGGTCTTGCCGGTCATACCGATCAGACCGCCGATCTTGCTCGTGCCGCTGACCGTGGTATCCATTACCGCGCAGCGATTGACCGCTGCCGCGCAGTTGCCGATCAGACCGCCGACCGTACCTGTGCCGGTGACTGCAGCATTCTTCACCACGCAGTTGGTCGCGCTGCCGCTGCTGTACAGACCGCCGACCAGCACACCGGTGTTGATGGATACACTGGTGACCGAAGCGGTATCGATCGTCAGGTCCTTGGCGATAACGTTGGCATGGCCAAACAGGCCTGCAAATTTCGCACTCTCCGTTACCTCTACCTTGAGGTTGGAGATCACATGTCCCGCGCCGTCGAACGTACCGCGGAACGAATGGCTCGAATCCACGCCGATGGGCGTAAACGGCTTGTTGTTCAGGTCAATATCTGCGGTCAGCACATAATAGGCGTCATTGACTGCCTTTTTGTCCGCAGCGAGCTTGCTCAGATACGCCAGCTCTTCGCCGCTTTCGATCTGGTACGGATCCGCCGCGGTGCCAGAGCCGCCGGAGAAGCTCTCCGCCACGCTGCCGTCCCACGCGGTGAGGGCGGTCCATTCCGCGGCGATGGTCTTTTCCGTGCCGTCCATCGTGACGGTGCCGCGGATGCTCTTATAGCCCTTGCGCTGGATGCGGTAGCTGTAGGTCTCGGGCACGAGCGTGAAGGTATAGGTCTCCCCTTCCCGCGCGCCGGTCTGCTCACCGCCGGCCGCATGGGTGACGGTGACGGCGGCGTCCGCCGGGATGTTCGTGAAGGTCAGCTTGCTGCCGGTCTTCGCCGTCAGTTTGACCGTCGTATCGGCAAGGCCGGTCGACTTGGCGACCGTGACGTCGCCGGAAGCGTCGGCGTAGCCGAAGCAGGACGCAGTATAGTGATAGCTGCCCTTCGTGAGGGAGTAAACGATCTTGCCGGTATCGTCCTTCGCTGTCTTCGGCGTGATGGTCTTAGCGTCTTCGCCCTCGCCCTGGGTCAGGGTGAAGTCCGCGCCCACGGGGTCGACAATGAAGTTGACGTCATAGGTCTTCGCCGCCAGCGTCACGGCGTGGGTCACGTCGGACGTCGCGATGGTGAAGGAGCCCTCCTGCTTCAGATAGTCGTTCTCGCCGTCGTCACAGGTGACCGCCCAGCGGTAGCTGCCCTTATTGAGGCCGGAATAGATGTAGGTCGCCTCGTTCTTTTCGCTGTCTGTGCGCACCTCCGGGGTGCCGACGCTGGCTGCGCCGGTCACCGTGACGGAGGCGTTGGCAGGCTTGACCGTCAGCGTGATGGTAAAGGTCGCATTCGGGTCTTGCCACTTGAGGGTGGGATAGAGATCCGCGTCTGCAAACGCGCCGCCGAGCGAGGCCGCCAGCGTTTTGAATTCCTCCGCGGTCTTCGCGGTGCCCTTCGTATCTTCGGGGCCGCAGCCGGTCAGATAGAAGCAGGCGGTCGCTTTCGCGCTGTAGCTGGTGCAGTGGCCGAACAGCGCTTTTGCATAGGTCCCAGTCGGGACGCTGCCGGTGGAGTAGCAGTTCGTGGCTGTGCCGCTCAGATAGCCAACCAGGCCGCCAAAGTATTTACCAGTCTGAAGATCGCCCCAGTTGTAGCAGTTTTCAATACTGCCGCTTGCACTGCCGGCAATACCGCCAAGATAACCGTAGTTATCCTTTCCACCGGTGATCGCCGCCTTGTTATAGCTCAGCAGGATCGATCCGCTGCTATGCGAACCCACGATACCACCGGCCGGGGACGAGGAGGAATAGACCGTTGCGTTGTGGGAAACAGCTGCGCTCTCATTCGCGCACCCTGTGATCGTACCGCTGTTGGTACCGGCAACGCCGCCTATATAACCGCTGCCAAAGACAGCCGAGTCCTTCAGCGCAACATTGCTGATCGTACCGGCGTTGGAAGCTGCCACCAGTGCGGTATAAACGCCGTAGCTGGTTTTCGTGCTCTTGACGCTTGCGTCCGCGATCGTGAGGTCGTGGATGCTGCCGGTCTTGCCGACGTAGCCGAACAGGCCGGAGATCGCGTCTTCGCCGTCCATGTACAGGCCGGTGATGGTCTTGCCGTTGCCGTCAAAGTCGCCGGTGAAGGCGGCGGAGCTGGAAGCGCCCATCGGTGTCCACTTCTGCGCATAGTCCCCCGGCTCGTTGAGGGTGATGTTCTTCGTCAGAATGCCCTTCGCGCCCGGTTCTTCCCCGTTCACGAGGTCGGCAAAGCCCTTCAGCTCTGCACCGGACGTGATCTGATAGACGTCGCCAACCTTGGTCGGCACAACGCTGTCGCCTTCCCAGGCATCGCTGGCCGTCAGCGCGACGTTGACCGTCTGCGCCGCCGCGCCGACCGTCAGGAGCTGGTTTTTGATCTTCTTATACCCCTTGGCCTCGACCGTGTAGGTATAGCTGCCGGCGGGAAGGTCATAGACGGTCGGGTTCGCTTCCCGGGCCGTCATCACGGTCTTTTCGCTGTTCCAGACAGTGATGGTGATGGCCGTATCCACGGCCGCGCCGGTCACGTGAAAGGTAACGGCGATCTTGTCCGCAGCCGTCAGCGTATCCTGAATCTCAAGGTTTGCGCCGTTGACCTGGAACGGGACATTTTCCTTGCTCTCATAGCCAAACAGCTCTGCGGAGTAGGTATAGCTGCCGTCCGGGAGGATCCAGGTGTTTGCCGTCTCCGAGACAGGCTGGACGGTCTCGCCCTGCTTGACGGTGATGGCTGCGCCCTTGGGCATGTTGGGGAACGTGACGGTCCAGACCTTCGTCCAGACGGCGTAGAGGTTCACATCTGCGCCGTTCAGCGTGATGGACGCGCCGTCGGCGTATTTGACCGCGCCGCCCGCCGTCTCGGCCCAGCCGTCAAAGCGGTAACCCGCGTAGGTGAAGGTGTTCTTCGTCAGGTCAGCCGTACCGAAGACGCCCTGCTCACTGGTCGCGTCCGTGCCGTTGTTGGCGTGGAAGATGACCTTGTTCGGGAGGGTGACGGTGAAGTTTTTCAGCCAGACACAGTCGCTCGTCCCATCGCCGCTGAAGTCCTTCTCAAAGCGGATCCGGATCTTTTCGCCAGCCTGTACCTCCACACTGTAGGAGGCATAGTCGCTCATCTCTCCGCTGAACGCTTCTTTATCCGCCTCATTGAGCAGCGTCTCCGTTTCCTTGCCCGCTGCCTCCGTGATCCGGTAGACCTTCAGATAATCCCACTTGGCTTCCGAAGAAGTCTTATAGGAGAAAGTCAGCTTTGCTGTCTTCAGGAAAGAGATCGTCAAACCGGATTTCGATTTGCCGATTTTTTTGTTTGTCGTAACCAGCGCTGTACCGTCTTCCGCTACTTCCAGCGGGTAGATTTTCTTTTCAATGTCTTTCGTATCATTGGCAACCGTTGCTGTGCCTGCCAATGCTGCGAAGAAGTTCTTGAACGCAGCGTCGGGATCCGTTACTGTCTTGACTGCGGTAACGGTGTAGACGCCCGGATTTACCTTTTCCGCACCGCCGTAGGTGCCATTGTTCTGGCTCGGCCAGCTCCTCGCACCGACCACGACGGTGAACGTGTCGCCCTCTTTGACCGTGACGGTCTCGCTGCGGCGCACGAGCGCAGTATTCGTGTACCAGCTGTTTTCGTCGTTATTCAGCGCATCGATCTGCGTATCCGTCAGTGTACCTTTGAACACGCAGGCGAGGAAATTCTTATTGGCTGCCGTCGGGACGATCTTGACCGACTTGCTCTCCTCGTCACCAAGCGGGATCTCATAGTGGGTGGAGTCGACCTTGTTCAGCTCCGCACCGGTCACGGTGAGGCTGGATAGGGTCTTGTTTTTATCATTCGCGATGCTGCCGATATCCGCACCCATTTTGCAGGTGTACTTCATGCAGATCTCATCGCCGTCACGCAGTTCTTTTCCGGCCCTATACGCTGGTGGCGTATGACTGGGGAACCAGTCATTAAACGTGAACATCCATCCAAGACTGTAGCTCGTCGGATCCGCTTTCAGCCCGCCGATCTCCGTAATATAACCGTCAGAGTCGGTCATGGTATAGCCCTTGACCGCATCCGTGATGCAAGTCATCGCCGTGGAGTTCTCGTAGAGTGTGACCTCCTTGTCGACGAGCTTCCCATGCCACTTTGCCGCACCGGCTTCCCAGGTCCCGTAGCTGGTATCCGCAGCGCCGGTATCCGCCGTGTTATTTTCCACGATCACGCGGACCGTACCGATCACTTTGCCCAGATCGACCGCGGTCTCGCTGTCGCTGCTCTGCGCGGCTGTCTGCGGCACGGCTTTGGGCGCCTGCTTGGGCTCCTCGGCCGGGATCTCTTCGGCCGGAGTTTCCTCTGCCGGGGTCTCTTCTGCCGGAGTCAGCTCCGGGTCGTTTGCCGGAAGATCCTCTGCCAGGTTCTCCGCCGCGGGCTCGTCCGCGGACTGCGGCTGATAGACGATGGTCCGGCTCTGCGTCTCGCCCGCAGCGCTGACGGTCAGCGTATAGCTGCCCGCCGCCTCAAACGAAAGCTCGTAGGCCGTCCAGCCGTCCGCGGCCTGCGTGCCGGTCAGCGCTTCGCCGTCCAGACTGGCGGTGTGCTCCACCGCCTCGCCGTCCACCTCCGCGCGGATCGATACCGGAAGCGGCGACTGCGCCGCGGCATAGACGCCGTCTGCCAGCGCGCTGTCCAGACTGGTCTCGATCGTGACCGTCTGCTGCGCGGGCAGCGTGTCCTCCGCTCCCGACGCCAGCACGTTCACCGGCAGAACGCCGATGAGCATGACCAGTGCCAGGATCAGACTCAATACTCGTTTTTTCATGTGGTTCGCTCCTTTTTCTTTATTTTTCTTCGTGGTCGTATCTGCAGCGCCGGTATGGGGCGCATATACGCAAAAAAGCCGCCGTCTGAAACAAGTCAGACGGCGGCCGTACCCGTGCGCCGGGCGCACGGAAAAAATGAACGCACTGCTCATAAGATCAGTGCGCACAAAAATCGACATTGCAGGGAGAGCTCGTCCTGAATGTTTCACATCCTGAAAGCGCAGGATACCTGCGCCCTGACAGCAATTCTTCTGACTTGCAATCTGGAGGATCCGGGATCCTCCGCGTCCGTTTCCTACCTTCTCACAGGGCTCAAGTCCCCGCAATGGCTACCTTTCGGTCACGCAGCACATGGCTGCTTTGGAACGTCCTCTTGCTCACAGCTCCGGTCGAGTGGATTGGTTACCTTTCCTTTTTCATCGCAGACTGCCAAGCCTGACAACCTGCGATTACACGTCACGGATGAAGCATATTCAATTTTCCGGCCCCGCCCCTCCTCCGGGCCCCGGCCGATTTCCCCTCCATTATACAAAACTCCCGCCAAAAGTCAATGCCGGCTTTTGGTGAACGCATGCAAACAGTGGGCGATGCCTTTTCATGCGAAGCATAAAAGGCGCTGCGGGCCAATGAGTTTTTCGCGGCACACTCCCCCGCTGTTTTATGATCTCAGCATGGTCACGTCATTGATCAGGAGGGCGTCGGGGCGGAAGGGGTGGATCTTTTTGAGATTTTCCGGGGTGGTGAGGCCGACTTCCGGGGTCCAGATCATGATCCACAGCTCTTTTCCATATTGACGGACACGCTGCGCGGTATCTGCGTTCAGCCATCCTTCGATCAGACGGATAGCGTCCGCCTGTGTTTCACCGAAAGCGGAGATGCTTTCCACGTCCGGCAGGAAGCCCAGCACTTTGATCGTGCTGTCATACGCCTTGACCTTCTTTACTGCCTCTGTGCTTTGAACGCCAAGCACCACTTTATGAAGATAGTCGTGTTTTTCGATGCTTTCCGGGAAGCTAACAAGGACTTTATCTTCTGCTGCATAAAACGTGCGGCAGCGTCGGATGGTTCTGGTGCTGCCGCATGTTTGCTTACGATCCTGTTTTGTCCATCAGGCGCTTTTCTCTGCTGCGCAGCGCTTAAGAAGCTGCTGGATGCAGATCGTGACGCCGGCCATGACGCATGCGGAGGCCAGCAGCATCGGCTGATAGGTGCCGAGACAGTCGAAGGTCAGATTGGCGATCGGCGTGCCGACGGCGTAGCCGGCCGTATTGACGGATACGATAATCCCAAGCATCTTGTTGTACTGCGGCCCCTGAAACAGGTCCTGCGCGATCAGCGGGAGCATGATCGTCTCCAACGGCAGCGCCAGCGCGGACAGGATGCCGTAGGCCATCGCCAGCACGCGGCCTGTGGGCGTGGCTGTGATCTCTGCAAGAAGGATCAGGACCGTGATCGCCGCGCAGTCACACAGAAGCACGGTCCTCCGAAGTCCCGCATGGTCGTGAATGACGCCCGTCAGGAATTTGCACACGGTCAGGCTGAGCGCATGCGCGCTCACGACCGCGGCAACATAGCCCGCATCCAGACCGACGTCCTTCATATGCGCCGCGCTGACACCGGTCGTGCTCTGAAGGATAAAGCCGGTCAGGAAGACGCAGACAAGGAGCAGATAGAACCGGGCACCGCGCGCGGTTCTCTGCCCGCTTTCAGCCTGCTGCGGTTCTTTTTCTGCGCTCGTGCTTTCTGGGATTTTCTCCGGCGGCTCGCGATAGAGCGCGAGGACGATCCCGGCGGTCACGGCCAGGATCAGCGCCACGAGCTTATAGGCATTGCGATAGCCAAAGGCGTCGCCGGGCGCATAGATGATCGGTGTGACGATCTGCGTCGCGACTGCCGCGCCGACGCCGTTTGCCGCGAGGATCAGGCCCATGATCTTTCCGGCGTGCGCCGGACACCAGCGGTGCACGATGCTGCCGACCATCGTCGTTGTCGTCCACGCAAGGCCGAGGCCCAGCAGCACGCCGCCCAGATAAAACAGATAGATGTTCGGCGCGTAGGCATAGAGCAGCATGGACGCGATGAGACAGGCGAAGCCCGCGGCGATCAGCCGTTTGCGGCCGAATCTCGCGCACAGCGCGCCGAAGAAGAGATTCACGACGGCCGTTGCGATATAGCGGCAGCTGTCATTGATCGAGAAAAGGCTGCGCTTGATGCCGAGGGCCTCGGTGATGGCCGCGAGATAGAGGCTTTTACTGCTGCTGCAGAAGCCGAGACAGACAAAGACCATCAGGAAGCTTGCGGCGACAATGACCCAGCGATACCGCTGCGGGGAGATCTCTGTGTGCTTCATCAGACGCCTCCCTATGGTACGAGCAGTTCCCGGTGATCCGCCGGAAGGTGGATCCCGTACAGGACCTTTTCATGCAGGCGCGGCAGATCTGCACGCTCCCAATCGCAGAGGGGATAGCGGTATGCGCCGTCTGCATCCGGTCTGTCCGCCAGCACGTCGGAAAAACGGAGCAGGCGCACATCGTAGTTTTCCTCCGCGTCCGCCGCAGTCAGGATGTAGACCGGCAGGATCTGCAGGCCGGTGACAAAGGTCCTCGGCCTGCCGTCCAGCTCTCCCTTTGCGAGCGTATAACGCGGGACATAGGTGATGCGGCTGTCGCGGCTCTGCGGGTGAAAGCTGACGAAGTCGCCGAGCGAGTAGAAGATCAGGCAGCTGCGCTGCTCGCCGTTTTGCGTATAGGTGTACTTTTCCATCGGCTGTGAGACATGCGGATGCGTGCCGACGATCACATCAACGCCCATTTCTGCGAGCTTGTGCGCGTATTCCACAGTCTTGGGGTGCGGATACAGCTCGAATTCCCAGCCCCAGTGTGCGTGCAGCGTGATGATGTCCGCCTTCTGCGCCTTTGCCGAGGCGATGAGCTGTTCGATGAGCGTAAAATCGCACGGGGTGTCGTTGAAGCGCACCTCATTCAGGAGCCACTTCTTTTCATATGCGCGGTCGTTGAGGTCAAACGTCGCGCTCAGCTCCGCGACGCGCACGCCGCCGACGTCCAGCACGAGCGCCTGCGTCTGCTCCTGCGGACTGCGGTTCGTACCGGAATGCGCCGCGCCGCGGCGGTCAAGCTCGTCGAGCGTTGCGAGCAGGCCAGCCTCGTCATAGTCATAGCAGTGGTTATTCGCCGTGGAGAAATAGCGGATCCCGGCGTTCACAAACCGGTCCAGCATCCCGGCGGACGTGTTCATGCGCGGATTGCAGTCTGTCCTGGTCTGGCCGGGCAGGACCTTCGGCTGGTTGCGGCCGAAGGGCGCGGCGGGATAGACCGTCGATTCCAGATTTGCCGTCGGCAGGTCGGTGGTCAGGTAGAAGTCCGCGATGGAATCGAACAGGTGCGGCGTGTACGCATCGCAGATGCAGTCCACTGCCATGCAGTCCGAGCCGTGGCTGACGGTGATGCGCCGCTCCTCGCGGAAGCCGGCAGGCAGCGGGAACTGCAGATCCTGCTGCCGGAAAAACTCCGCGAGGTTAGATCCGGGCATGGGCTGCTCCAGCGCGTGCCCCCAGCATTTGTAGCACCAGAATTCCTCTTCCTCCCGCGAGGAATAGACGCCGGGGCACGGATGCGGCTGGCAGAAGCGCACAGGATCTTCGGCGGCCATCGCCTCGAGGCGGGCGATGGTCTCCCGCGGGATCTGACTTGCGTATTTCATTTCAGGCGTCCTCCTTACTTATGCAGCGAGTCCATCGAACGCGGCTTGACGCCTTTCGGGATGGGGCATACATAGCCCTCCGGGCCGACCAGACGGCGGTGCTCCTGCTTCGCCCGCTCCAGCAGCTCCGCGTTGACCATCAGCTCCGCGCCCATCGCGGCAAGGGATTTTGCGATGTACAGCGTCATCTTGTGCGCGAGCGGCATGACGCCCTGCGTCACAGCCTGCCAGCTGTGGCACGGCGTGCCGAAGGCCCACGTCGCGGCCTTGGCCTGCACCGTGGGGCAGACCCAGCTCACGTCGCCGACATCGGTCGAGCCGCATTCATACTCGATCTGGCCCGTGTAGGGCAGCAGCTCATCGTGGATGGGATGCACCGGATCGGCCTTCGGATACTCCATCAGCGCCGTTTCAGTCAGCTCGCGGGCGAAGGCCTCGTCGGCTTCGGTGATCTCGGGCACGCCGATCTGCGCCATTTTTTCATAGAGCACGCGCTGAAGCGTGTCGTTCAGGATCGTATCAGAGCAGGCCTTCACAAAGTCGATCTCGACCGTTGTGCCGGTCATGAGGGCCGCGCCGCGCGCGATGTCGTTGACGCGTTCATACAGCTCCTTGACCTGTGCGCTGCGCGGCGCGCGGATGAGATAGAGGACCTCCGCGTGCGGCTGCACGACGTTCGGGCTGAAGCCGCCTGCGTCGGTGATGGCGTAGTGGACGCGCGCCTGATCGATCATATGCTCACGGAGGTAGTTTGCGCCGACGTCCATCAGTTCTACAGCGTCCAGCGCACTGCGGCCCAGATGCGGCTCGGCGCCGGCATGCGCGGCCTTGCCGTTGAATTTGTAGAGCACCTGGCAGTTTGCAAGCGAGGTCTGCACGCGCACGCCTGTGTTCTCGTCCGGATGCCAGCAGAGCGTGGCGTCCAGCTCGTCAAACACGCCGTCGCGCGCCATGAACGCCTTGCCGGAGCCGCCCTCCTCGCCGGGGCAGCCGAAGAGGATGACCGTGCCGGGGCACTTCTGAGTCTCCAGAAAACGCTTGATGGCGATGGCCGCGCCGAGGCTGGCCGTGCCGAGCAGGTTGTGCCCGCAGCCGTGGCCGCATGCCCCGCCCGCGGAACGCTTTTCCGTCACACCGCCCTCCTGGCTCAGGCCGGAGAGCGCGTCAAATTCCGCCAGCACACCGATGACCGGATGGCCGGAGCCGAAGCGGCCGGAAAAGGCCGTGGGGATCCCGGCAAGGTTTTCTGTGACCTCGAAGCCCTCGCTGCGCAGCGCGCTGCAATAGCGCCCGGCGGCGTGGAATTCGGTAAAGGCAGTCTCCGGATCTGCCCAGATGCCGTCCGAAAAGTCGTTGAGAAATTGCGCTTTTTCGTCGAGAACAGACAAGAAATCAAGCTTGACCATGAATAAACCTCCCGAAATTTTTCTGTTTTCATTATAATCCCGCATCCGGGAAAATCCACCGCACCGCGTGTTGTTTCGTGAAGTTGCGCGGAAATTGCGCAAAAGTTGCGTGCGGGAATGCACGCATGTCCACCGGTCATACGCTCCAAATACAAAAGCACCGCCACAGCCGGAGCGCATGTGCGCCCCGCCGCGGCGGTGCTTCGTATTCTTTCTATTCCATGCGGCCCGCAGCTTTTTCCCGGCGGGCGCTGCTGACGATCAGGAAGCAGATGCTTCCGAGGATCAGCACACAGGAAAGCATCTGGCGGAGCGTCAGCTGCTCATGCAGGAGGATCGCGCCGATCACAATGCTTCCCAGCGGCTCAAACACGCTCAGGATCGCGCACAGCCCCGCCCCGGCATACTGCACGCCGTATTGCAGGAAGACCGTAGCACAGACGTTATTCAGGAAGGCGATCAGCGCAATGATCCCGAAATTCGTCAGGATGCTCCGAAGCTGCAGCGTCGCGGTCAGCGCGCCGTAGATCAGGCCCACAACGGCCATGAGCAGGCAGATATAGAAGGTGAGCGTCTGCCGGTCTTCCTCCTCCAGAATGCCCGAGCGCTCCATGTACAGCAGCTGGAACGTCCACGTAAGGACGGACAGCACAGCAAACAGGAGGCCGCGCTCCGCGCCCGCCGTGACATTTTCAAGAAGGAGCCCCATGCTGATGGTCAGGACGGCCAGGGTGATGATGGTCGTTCCGGGCAGCTTCTGCCGGAACAGCACCGCCTCCATCACCGCAACAAGCGCGGGGTACATAAAGTGGATCGTTGTGGCTGTTCCGACCGGCAGATACAGATACGCCAGATTCAGAAAGATCTGTGTCGCCACCGTCCCGAAAACGCCGTACAGCGCGATCTTCGGCAGACTGCGCAGTTTGACGGCTGGGGGCTTGCGCCGGATGCAGCCTGCCAGAAGCAGCAGGAGCATGCCGCAGCCTCCGCGTCCGACCAGCAGCGTCGCGACGGACATGGACTCCTTTGTCGCCAGCTTGATGAGCGCCGCGCCAAGTCCGTACAAAAGCGCCGAGGCCGTCGCAAATACGGCGCCTTTGAAGCGTGTCTTTTCCATTTTTCTCTCTCCGATGTAAAAAAGTCGTATGCGCTCCGAAGAATGCCGCCGGTGGTCCGGCGGCGTCACACTCAGAGACGGATCTGGGCGGTATCTTCGTGGTACTCGATCAGTTCCCGGTCGCGCAGGATGGCGTCCAGCGTGGCAAAATACGCCGCCTTGCTCTCATAGGGCGCGTGATAGCGCTCCACGACCTGCTTTGCGCGCGCCGCGCCGTTTTCCAGCAGCAGCGCCATGAGCAGCAGCTGGCCCTTGGCCGAATTGACGCAGGCCATCTCGCGGTCAACGAGGTGATAGTCATCGCCGTGCGACTTTCCGGCCGCGCCCGCGATGTGCGGATGCAGGACCGGCATGATGCAGCTGACGTCGCCCATGTCGGTGCAGCCCGTCGTCCACTCGTTTGTGATCTTCACGCGGTCCGCGCCGAGCAGCGCCCGCATGGCCTCGCCCACTGCCTGGGCAAGCTCCGGGCTGTTGACCAGCGGCGCATAGCCGGGCCGGTCACTGACCGAGACCTTCGCCCCGAGCGCCAGCGCGCCCGCGGCCAGCGCGCGGTCGACCTTCCGGTTCGCGTCCAGGATCGCGTCGAACGACGCGCCGCGGATGTACGATTCCAGCGTCGCCTCGCAGGGAATGATGTTGACGCATGCGCCGCCGGCGGTCATGATCGGATGGATGCGGATGTGATCGCCGTCGCGCAGCGTCTCGCGGATGGCGTTGATGCCCTGCAGGCCGAGCGAAGCGGCATAGAGCGCATTGACGCCCTTTTCGGGGCTCCCGCCCGCATGGGCTGCGACGCCTTCATAGCGAACGGTCTTTGCAATGCAGCCGTTCTGGCCGTAATGGCAGTCAAAATCGCAGTCGGTGCGTGTGCTGGTGTGGAATAGAAACGCCAGATCCACGCCGTCCATGTATCCGCGGTACATGAACTCGGTCTTGCCGCCGAGATAGTGGATCACGCCCGCGCGGCGCAGGCCATCGCGGAAATCCAGCTCGATCAGCTCCTCCGCCGGGACACACATCAGCCGGACCGACCCGCTCAGGCCGTCGAGCGCGCCCGGCTCCTTCAGCGCCAGCGCGATCCCGGCCATGGCCGCGCACTGCGCGTGGTGGCCGCAGGCATGGGCGCAGCCGTCCACCGCCTGCACATGGTTCGGCGCGCTCAGCGCATCCAGCTCCGCCATGATGAGCAGCTTCGGGCCGGGCCGTCCGGTCTCGATATCCGTGTAGAAGCCGGGAATATCCCCCGCCTTGACGAGCGTGTAGCCCGCCTTTTCAAACACGTCCTGCATATACGCGGTCGTCTTCCACTCGCGGAAGCCCGTCTCCGGGTGCCGCCAGATATAGTCCTCCGCCGCGAGGATCTCCTCGCGGTGCTTGTCAACGAGTGTCTCATAGAGCTTGGTCTGCATGGCGTAGCCTCCTCATGATCCCATCATTATAAATCAGGCCGGAAGCGCAAAACTCCGCATTCCGGCCCTGGGTGTATCGCTCAGATCTCGAAGTATTCCTGCATCAGCCGCATCGACAGCTTCGCGCCGTTCGGCAGCTGATCGAGATCGATCTCCTCCTGCCGCGTATGGCAGCCGCGGCCCACCGCCGCGCTGACGCAGATGGCCGGGATCCCGGCCGCGAGCGGAATGTTGGCGTCGGTCGAGCTGGGGCCGTGGATCGGCTCCGCGTCAAACAGCTCGCGCACGGCGCTGTCCGCGCGCGCAATGAGCGCATCCAGCTTTTCCTGCGGCACATCGCCGCCGCACGGGCGGTCGCCGACCAGCTCCACCTCGACCTCCACACCCATCGCGCGGTAGGCCTCGAACGTCTTTTCAAAGAACACACGCATGGTCTCCAGGCACTCTCGGTCGTTCGAGCGGTACTCGCAGAGCATCGACGCCTCCTGCGCGATGGTGTTGACCGACGTTCCGCCCTCGATCACGCCGACGTTGTAGGTCGTCTTGACGCCCTCCTTCTGCGGCACCTTCATGGTGTAGATGGTGTTGATGATGGAAGACAGGTAATAGATCGCGTTGCGGTTCCCGAACGCGCCGTAGCTGTGTCCGCCCTCGGTGCGGACGGTCACGCGGTAGCGGTGCGAGCCGACCGCGCTCGTCACGACGCGGCGCAGGTTCGTACCGTCGAAGGTGTAAAATTCGCGGATGCGGCTGCCGTAGTCCTGTACGATCCGGCGGCTGCCCTTCAGATTGCCGAGCCCCTCCTCACAGGAGTTCGCCACGAACAGCAGGCCGCATTTTGCCCGCAGCTTCCGCTGCACGAAGTAGCGCGCGCTGACCATCATCACGGCGAGATTTGCCGTATCGTCGCAGACGCCGGGCGCGTACATCTTCTTTTCATCCTCGCAGAAGGGCATCGGCTCGGTGTCCGGGAAGACCGTGTCGGTGTGCGCCATGAAGACGACCAGATCATTCTCGTCCGTCACCTGATACCGGCATACGACGTTCAGCGCCTCATCGATCTCCACATCTTCAAAGCCGTTGGCCCGGAACCACACTTTGCAGTATTCCGCGCGCTTTTCCTCGTGGTGCGAGGGCGCGGGAATGGCGCACAGGTCCCGGATGATCCGCTTGATATCCTCGATATTTTCCGCAATATACGAAAGCATTTCCTTTGTCAGCATCACTTTTTCCCTCCGCTTTACAGCAGGACCGTTCCGGTCCCGTCGCTGCCGATCTCGATCTTCGTCCCATAGGGCAGGCTCATTTCCGCGAGCCGCTCCAGAATGCCGCTGTGCGCGTCCGGGGCGGGCCAGCCGCCGACCGAGCGCTTTTTCCCGAAGCCGAGCTCGACCGGCAGCAGCTTCAGCTTGCGGAGCTGTCCGTCCTCCGCCTCCCAGTACGGGACGACCGCCTCAAACATGACGCGGCTGTAATACAGGCCCTTCCGCCCGTGGTCCGAACGCTTTTCAAACATCTCGTCCAGTCCCTCGCTGCCGGTCATGCCCTGCTTTTCGAAGAAGCCCACCGGGGCCTTTTTCACGGTCTCCAGCTGGATGATGAAGTCGCCCAGCGAGTAGAAGATCGGGCAGCCCTTGTAGATTTCGATCGGGCGGAGCATATGCGGCCCCGTGCCGACGATGGCGTGCGCGCCCGCGTCGATGCAGCGGTGCGCAAATTCCACGCAGAACTCCGCAGGCTCGCTCTTTACCGCGCCCATGCACTCGTGCGAGTGGATGGACACGATCACATAGTCGGCCATGAAGCGCGCCTCGCGGATCATTTTTTCCGTGCGGGCCATGTCGGTCTCGTTTACGCGGGTACGGATGCCCGGTTTGTCCGCGCGCGCGATGCGCATGGTTCCAAACTCCGCCGCGCCGTCGGGCAGCTCGGGGAGATAGCCCTGCGAGCGTTCCAGCTCGCGGTCGGCGTTGAGGTCCAGCGCGGCCGCGATCTCGCGCAGCTGCGCGAGCTGCGCCTCCGGCAGCTCATACCGGGTGTCGAACCGGAGGCCGTTCAGGCCCGGACGCCCCGGCATAGTGCGCGTCTGCTCGCCCGCCATCGCGTCGGGATAGAACGTCGAGCACGCGCCGATCACGGCATAGCGCCCGCCGGGCGCGTCCAGATAGATGGGCGCAGCGGCCTCGGCCAGCGAACGGCCCGTGCCGCAGGTGGGCAGCCCCGCCGCCTGCAGGTATTCCAGGGTCTTCAGCAGTCCCGCGTGGGAATAGTCCATGGCATGGTTGTTCGCCGTGGTCAGCATGTTGAAGCCGAATTCCTTCACGCCGTCCAGCACGCGCGGCTCCGCACAGAACCAGCTCCCGCCGGACAGCGCCGCGCCGTAGGTCTCAAAGTTGTGGATCGTCGTCTCCAGATTCAAAAACCGGAGCTCGCCCTGCGCGATAAAATCCCGCAGCGCTTCAAAGCCCTCATAGTGTTCCGGCAGCTGCCGGAAGATCATCGCGTCGCCCGCGGCGGTACATTTCATGACGGACATCTCCGTTTCCTCCCTTTTCTGCGCGGCTTTTTTATGGAAGTCGTCAGTTCTCCACGTTTTCTTCGGTCTCGTCGTCCTCAAAGCGCAGCTCGTCGAGCCCTGCCGAGCGAAGCTGCACCTCCGGCTGCTCCTGCTGCGGGAGCGTCTGGTACAGTTCGCCCGCCGCATGCCCCTCCTCGCGGCGCATGACGCGCGCCTCGATGGCCGGGTAGGTCAAATACGTCGTGATCGACGCGACGAACGAGAACATGATGAGCGCCGCAAAAATGAACGAATACGGCAGCAGCCCCACGCCGAGCCCGATCAGCAGCACAAACAGCAGCAGCGCCAGAAGGGTCTTGCCGATGTTGCCGAAGACCAGCGCCATGCTGTTTTTCAGCAGCGCGCCCAGCGGCAGATCGACCATTGCGAGCATGGGGAAGAAATAGAAGCTCACGCACAGCGTCAGCAGCACCACGCACGCGGCGAAGCCCGCCAGCAGGACAAAGACCTTGTTGACCTGCATCAGATTATAATAGAAGACCGTGCTCAGAACGAACAGCGCCATCACCGCCGCGATGGCCGCGCCGCCGCCGAGGCTCTTCCAGAAATCGCGCCGGAAGGCCTTCCAGTAGTCCGGCCACAGGAAGTGATTTTCGTCGCGCACCATCACCGACGTGATGCGGTGCATCGCCGTGAGCGCCGCCGGGATCGTGATGATGGGCACGCACGAGAGCACGAACAGGAGATTCAGCTTCAGAAGCTCAAAAAACTCCCGCCAGAGCATGTCCATATAGCCCACAAAGCCGCGTTTTCTGATTGCGCTGCGTTCCAGATCCGGCCGGTCCTTGCGCGGCTCATACCATCTTCTCATTGCGCATCCTCCTTCCGGACAGGACAGCACAGATTGCGTTCGGTCTGTGCGTCAAACACCTGAATATTCCACGGGTCGACCCGCAGCGCGAGCGTATCGCCCGGCTGCACGCCGGAATGGTTCGTCAGAACAATCAGGAAGCGTACCTCGCCGCAGCGGAGCTGCACATGCAGTCCCGCGCCCATCGGCAGCACGTTCAGCGCCTCTGCCTGCAGCATCGGCTCGCTGCTTGTATCCAGCCGGAAGTCCTCCGGCCGGACGCCGAGGATCACGCGCATGCCGTCCTCCGCGCCCTCCGTGTCCAAAGGCAGGCGCTGCGCGGGCAGCTCCAGCGTCTTCCCGAGCAGCCGGATGCTCCAGCCGGTCTCTCCGCGCCGCAGGTGCGAGGCGAAGAAGTTGATCTTCGGCGCGCCGACAAAGCCCGCCACATAGACCGAGTTCGGGTGGTCGTAAATTTCCTGCGGCGTGCCGGTCTGCACGATCTTGCCCATGTCCATGATCGCCAGCCGGTCGCCCATCTGCATGGCCTCGGCCTGATCGTGCGTCACATAGACGAACGTCGTTTTCAGCCGCTCATGCAGGCGGATGATCTGATCGCGCAGTTCTGTCCGCATTTTCGCGTCGAGGTTCGACAGCGGCTCGTCGAGCAGGAACACGACAGGCTCGCGCACCATCGCCCGCCCCAGCGCCACGCGCTGGCGCTGGCCGCCGGACAGCACGCGCGGGCGGCGGTTGAGCAGATAGTCGATATCGAGGATCTTTGCCGCCGCCTCCACGCGGCGCTTGATCTCCTCCTGCGGGAGCTTCATGCTCTTGAGCGGAAACGCCATGTTCTTATAGACCGTCAGATGCGGATAGAGCGCAAAGGACTGGAAGACCATCGCGACGTTGCGCTTCATCGGCTCGAGCGTGCTCACATCCTCGCCGTCAAAGCGGAGCGTCCCCTCCGTCGGCTTTTCCAGCCCCGCGATCAGGCGCAAAAGCGTACTTTTTCCGCAGCCGGACGGCCCCAGCAGCACGATGAATTCGTGATCGGGTACCGTCAGGTCGACCTGCTTGAGCGCCTGCGTGCCGTTCGGATAGACCATGCTGACGCCGGAAAGTTGAATTTCAGCCATTTGATTCGCTCCTGTTTCATAAAGTTGCGCTGCCGCAGATTCTTTCACCCGCGGTCTCACTGCAATAACGATAGCACAGGCCCCCGCGAAACGCAACCGCGCGCAGCGCGCTTTCTTTCGCTGCGCGGCGCGTGCGTCTCAAAAGCAGACCGGGCCTCATCGTACTGCAAGGTACGGCAAGGCCCGGTTCGTACAGAACGTCATTGCTCCGGCGTGCATTTCCGCGCGGCGGAAAACTCAGCCCTTGACCGCGCCCTGCGTAATGCCCTCGACGAACATCTTGTTCATGCACAGGAACAGGATGAGCATCGGCAGCATTGCAAGCATCGTGCCGGCCATCATGAGGTTATACTGGCTCGCGCCGGCGCCGCCGGAGGACTGCAGCTTTACGACCGCGACCACGAGGGTGGTGGCAGCCTGATCTCTGGCGAGCATCAGGTTCGGAAGCAGGTAGTTGTTCCACGAGGCACGGAACGTCATCAGCGCGACTGTCGCAAGGATCGGCTTGGACAGCGGCAGGATCACGCGCCACCAGGTGGAGAAGAAGGAACAGCCGTCGATCTTGGCCGCGTCATCCAGTTCCTTGCTGATGGTCTTGAGATAGCCCATCGTCAAAAAGAGGTTGCTCGCGCCCGCCGTGCCGAACTGGACCAGCGCCAGACCGGGCAGGTTGTTGAGGCCGAGCTTCGTGGTGATCCGCAGCAGCGGGAACATCGTGACCGTACCGGCGCCGATGAACATGGTGGCCATGAACAGCCAGTACAGGAACTTCTGACCGGGGAAATTGCCGCGCTGGAAACAGTAGGCCGACATCGACGTGAACAGCACCACCAGCACGACCGTCATCAGGGAGACCTTGATGGAGTTGATGGTATAGTCGGTGTAGGTCACCTTGCTGGCAATGCCCGTGCCGCTCATGCTCCAGACAGTCTTATAGTTGTCGAACGTGAAGGTCTTCGGGATCAGGTTGATACCGCCCGTGGCGATCTCCATGTTGGTCTTGAAGGAAGCGGAGACCGTGTACAGCAGCGGAATGACGGTCAAAATGACCATAAAGATCAAAAACAGATACAGAAAGAACTTCGCTCTGGCGCTCATTCGCATTGTCATCGCTTGCAGCCTCCTTTCTCAGTAAACGTCGCTGGACTTCTTGGTCGCACGCAGATAGATCAGCGTGACGATGCCCAGAATGACGGCTGTGACCACGGTCAGTGCCGCGCCGTAGCCGAAGTCAAGGCCGGATGCGCCGCCGTCGCCGAAGAATTTCTTATAGATGTAGGTCATCATGACCTCGGTCTTGCCGCTGGGCTTGCCGTTGGTCAGGGTGAGGACCAGATCCGTGACCTTGAGCGAGCCGAGGATCGCGTTCATCAGCACCATCTGCAAAACCGGGCCGAGCAGCGGGATCGTGATGGTCAGGAACTGGCGCGTATTGCTCGCGCCGTCGATGGACGCCGCCTCATACATTTCCGGTGGGATCGCCTGCAGACCCGTCATGAAGAACAGCATGTTGATGCCGAAGTTCTGCCAGATCGACGCGATCATCAGCATGATCATGGCCGATGTGCCGCCCGAGAACCATTTGACGCCCTCGCCGCCCAGCAGCCGGATCACGGAGTTGACGACGCCCTGGTTGTGGTTGAACAGGTAGGTGAACACAACACCGATGACCGCGACGGAAAGCATCGACGGCATGAAGAACACGGAGCGGAAAAAGTCGCGGCCGCGGATCTTCTTCGTCAGGATGAAGGCCAGCACGAGCGCCAGCGGGATCTCAACGAGCAGCTTGCCAATGGCGAACACAAAGGTGTTTCCGACTGACAGCCAGTATTTCGAGGACGTGCTGGAAAACACGCGTATAAAATTTTTGAGGCCCACGAACTTGACCGTGCCGAACCCCTTATAGCTGAACAGACACCAGCGCATGATCCACAGCAGCGGGATCACAACGAAGATGATCATGCCGAGCACGGTTCCGGCGATCATGAGATAGCTTTGTATCGTCGCCTTTGTCCCTAATCTTTCCCCTTTGTGCACGAAAAAACGCTCCTTTCGACCGACCGCGCGGCATGGCCCGCGGAGGTGTCAAATTGTTAGTTCCATTTTACGTTGCGGACGGAGCGTGTGTCAAGTTTCGCGCAACGCAAACACTCGGATTTGACATTTTCCGAAAAAACAGGCTTCTGTTTTTGTTTAATTTGCATACGTATCTTCCCTCCCTTGCGGGAAAGTTCGCTGTTTTTCCCACGTTTTTTCCCCGGCACGGCGTCCGCCGCGCCTGTTCCGCTCAGTTTCCGCAGACTTTTTGCATGGATTTTCGCAAAAAGCCGAAAAACTTTTTTCTGTCTTGACACGCCCCGGGCACATTGCTATCATTGGAAATGAGACAGGGCAGCAGCGAAACGATCGCGCGAAAGTTGCGTAGTTGTTGCGTTAATTCAGCCGCTGCACGGGAGGATATGATAGTTATGAGTCATTTTCAGATCGGCTGGGCAGAGTATTCTCTGACACCGGATAAAAAGGTATCTCTTGTCGGCCAGTTTGCCGAGCGCATTTCCGAGTACGTGGAAAAGCCGCTGTGCGTGACCGCCATGGCCGTAAGCACCGACAGCGACCAGGCTGTCTTCTGCAGCTGCGACCTCGTCGGCGTTTCGTGGTCGCTGCGCGACGCCGTGCGGGAAAAGCTCGCGGGCAACACCGTGGGCCTTGACCCGATGAAGGTCATCATCTCCGCCATCCACACCCATACCGGCCCCGGCTATACGGGCCGCGGCAATTCCTCCGGCCGCTTCTCCAGCAATTCCAGCGGCTTCCGCGCTCTTCTGGAGTCTGAGCTTCCCGCCGGAAAGAAGTATGTGGAGAGCGCCAACGTCACCGCCAACCCCGAGATCGCGCAGGACGACGAGCTTCTGGAGTTCCTCTCCGGCCAGATCGCCAAAGCCGCGCTCGAAGCGTGGGCAAAGCGCGCCCCCGGCGGCTTCTCGAACGCGTTCGGCCGCGCTGTCGTCGGCATGTGCCGCCGCGTGTGCTATAACGACGGCTCCGCCCAGATGTGGGGCAACGCCGAGACCGCAAAGTTCACCGCGGTCGAGGGCGGCAATGACTCCGGCATCGAGCTTCTGTACATCTTCGGCGCGGACGGCGAGCTGACCGGCGTCGTGGCGAACCTCGCGTGCCCGGCGCAGTGCGTCCAGCACCGGCTGTTCGTCTCCCCCGACTTCTGGGGCGAGGCCAAGATGCTCCTGCGTCAGCATTTCGGCGAGCACATCTTCCTGCTGCCGCAGTGCTCCGCCGCGGGCGACCAGTGCCCGGTCGACCTCGTCCGCTGGGTCGAGCCGGAAAGCGACGTGCACGATCCGAACCTCAAGCGCACCAACCCGCACAAACGCAAGGCCGATCCGTCGATGTTCGACCTGTCCGGCATGCGCAAGGCCGGCAGGCGCATCGCAAACGAGATCATCGAGGTCTACAACGAGGGGCTCGACGCCCCGCAGACCGACCCCGAATTCGTCCACGAGGTCCATATGATGCAGCTGCCGCTGCGCCGCACGACCTTTGCCGAGGTCGCCGCCGCGCGCCGCCGCATCCATGACTATCTGGCTGAAAAGCCGGGCGACGTCGACTTCAACGACGCAGCCGCGCTGCAGGTCGACCTCGGCATCCTCCGCCGCGAGGAGCTGCAGGAAGTGATGGACATCCTCGACACCGAGTGCCACATCATCCGCCTCGGCACCATCGCCATCGCCTCCAACCCGTTCGAGCTCTTCCTCGACTACGGCAACCAGATCAAGGCGCGCTCCTACGCCGAGCAGACCTTCCTCATCCAGCTGGCCAACGGCACCGAGGGCTACCTGCCCACCGAGAAGGCCGAAAAGGGCGGCCACTACAGCGCGTTCCTCGCCTCCGGCCTCGTCGGCCACGCGGGCGGCGAGCAGCTCGTGCGCGAGACGCTCAAGAACATCAACAAGCTCTTTGCAGAATGATCTCCCGCGGCAGCGCCCACACGGTGCTGCCGCGGAAAACAGAAATAAAATAAGGAGGCTTTCCTATGTCCAAACTGAAATTCGGGTGGGCGGAGCAGTCCATCACGCCTGACAAGAAGGTATCTCTCGCCGGGCAGTTCGCCGAGCGCATCTCCGAATATGTCGAAAAACCGATCTGCGTGACGGCCCTCGCCATCAGCTCCGAGACCGACCAGGCCATCTTCTGCGCCTGCGATCTGGTCGACATCAGCTGGGGGCTGCGCGATGCTGTGCGCGCAAAGCTTGCCGGGAACGACGCAGGTCTTGACCCGATGAAGGTCATCATCTCCGCCACCCACGTCCATACGGGCCCCCGCTACGCCCACCGCGACGATTCCTCCAGCAAATTCACCGGCAACGCGACCAGCTTCCGCGCGCTGATCGAGTCTGAGCTGCCGCCCGATAAGAAGTATATCGAGAGTGCCAACATTTCCGCCAACCCCGACATCGCGCAGCCCGAGGAGACCTTCGAGTTCCTCGCCGAACAGATCAGCAAGGCCGCGCTGGCGGCCTGGACCTCCCGCACCGAGGGCAGCTTTGTCAATGCCTTCGGCCGCGCGCCGGTCGGCATGTGCCGCCGCGTGTGCTATAACGACGGCTCCGCCCAGATGTGGGGCAACGCCGAGACCGCAAAGTTCACCGCGGTCGAGGGCGGCAATGACTCCGGCATCGAGCTTCTGTACATCTTCGGCGCGGACGGCGAGCTGACCGGCGTCGTGGCGAACCTCGCGTGCCCGGCGCAGTGCGTCCAGCACCGGCTGTTCGTCTCCCCCGACTTCTGGGGCGAGGCCAAGATGCTCCTGCGCAAGCATTTCGGCGACAAGCTCTTTATGCTTCCGCTCTGCTCCCCCGCGGGCGACCAGTGCCCGGTCGATCTTGTCCGCTGGGTCGAGCCGGAAAGCGACGTGCACGACCCGAACCTCAAGCGCACCAACCCGCACCCCAGAAAGGCAGACCCCTCCATGTTTGACCTCTCCGGCATGCGCAAGGCAGGCAAGCGCGTCGCAAATGAGATCATTGAGGTCTACAATGAAGGCCTTGACGCACCGCAGGCAGACCCCGAGCTCGTGCATGAGGTCCACAACATGCAGCTGCCGCTGCGCCGCACGACCTTTGCGGAGGTCGCCGCTGCGCGCCGCCGCATCCACGACTATCTGGCCGAAAAGCCGGGCGACGTCGATTTCAACGATGCAGCTGCGCTGCAGGTCGACCTCGGTATCCTCCGCCGCGAGGAGCTGCAGGAGAAGATGGACATTCTCGACACCGAGAGCCACATCCTGCGCCTCGGCACCGTCGCCTTCGCGACGAACCCGTTCGAGCTCTTCCTCGACTTCGGCAACCAGATCAAGGCACGCTCGTATGCCGAGCAGACCTTCCTCGTCCAGCTCGCGGGCGGCTCTGAGGGGTATCTGCCCACCGAGAAGGCCGAAAAGGGCGGCCACTACAGCGCGTTCATCGCCTCCGGCCTTGTCGGCCATGTGGGCGGCGAACAGCTCGTGCGCGAAACGCTCAAGAACATCAATCGCCTCTTCGCGGAGTGATCTCCGCTGCGGCCGCCGGTGACCCGGCGGCCGCTTGCTTTTCCGGCCGTTTTTCGCTCCGTTTGCGCGGTTTTCGGACGTCATATCGACGTTAGATATCTTGAATTTGTCGAAAATCCGCGGATTATCGCGGGTTTTTGACGTGCCAAGTGCAACGTGTTCGAAAGATGCGTTTCAAAGTTGCGTAGAATTTCCGCCGCATAAATTTCTATATTCTGGTTTTCCCCATATTTTGTATCAACTTTTTCGTTTTTGTTCCGTGCGGTAATCTGTTCGTTTTATCGTATTTCATAATTATTTTCACATGAAACAGCATTCTGCACAGTTTTTGCGCGTGTATGTTGTCCGGATTGTGCAAAACGCTCCGAAACGATTGACGTACCCCCGAAAAACTGCTAAACTTTGGGTAGCGAACAAAAAACAACAAGGAGGAAAAACAATGAAAAAACTTATCGCTCTGCTTCTGGCTGCGATCATGGTCCTCTCCCTTGCTGCATGTGCTTCCAGCCCTGCGGCGGATCAGCCGGCAAATGACCAGACCACGGCAGACACCACCACCACGGAAGAAACCAAGACCGAAGAAAAGACCGAAGACACCGCCGCTTCCGGCGACGTCGAAGTCGTCACCTACTACTGCTCCATCGGCGCTTACCTGAACACGCTGCAGGCTGAGGTCGCCAACTGGAACGAGACCACCGGTAAGGAAAAGGGCGTTGAGATCCAGATCATCTCGGACATCAACGACTACACCAACAATGCCCGCGCGCTGATGCAGGGCGGCACGTTCTACGACCTGGTTGACCCGGGCACCGGCGCTGCCGACTGGATCGTCAACGGCTGGCTGATGGACCTCAACACCATCGACAACGCCGAGCTCAAGGACCTCATTGCTGGCTATGAGCCCTACATCCAGAAGGGCGTCAACATCCAGCAGGGTATTCTGTACGCACTGCCTCTGGAAGTCGTTCCGATCAAGTTCGCTGTCAACCTCGACCTGTTCGAGAAGAACGGTCTCGAGCTGCCGAAGACCTGGGAAGACGTTTATAACTGCGCCAAGGTCATCACCGAGAACGGCAACGGCGAAGAGTTCGGCTACGGCTGGTGCACCTGGACGGCCGGTATGATCCGCCGCGGCACCTTCAAGGTCTGCATGAACTCCACCGGCAAGGGCTGGTTCGATCCCAACACCGCTACCTATGACTTCTCCCAGTTCAAGCCCGTCCTCGAGATCGAGGCCAAGATGATGCAGGAAGGCCTGCTCCTCGGCGCTGACGACCTCGGCATCGACGAGATCCGCGCGCAGTTCGCCGCCGGCAAGGTGGGCATGTTCTATGCGCCTTCCTATGACTACGGCGTCTACACCAGCCAGTTCCCCGCAGAGTGCAACTGGACGGTCATCGATCCTCCCGCAATGGTCGACGAGACTCCCTACAAGGGCGTTTACCTTGACCGTGTCGGCTGCGGCATCACGGCTCCCGCCTATGAAGCTGCTTCCGATGTGCACAAGCAGGCCATCCTCGACGCGTTCATCTTCCTCAACAGTGACGAGCTGAACAGCAAGATCTACTCCGTCGGCGGCATGATCCCCTACAAGACCGAAGTTATCGAGAACACCGAGCTCAGCGCAGACCTCGGCCCGCAGTGGGCACAGTTCGGCGACATCAGCAACTACGCCAGCATGTCCCTGTATCCCGACTCCCTGCTCCCGCTGGAAGGCGAAAACTTCAATACCGTCCTTGACTCCTACCTGCGCGGCGACCTCGACGATCTCGACGCTGTCTGCGCCGATCTGGCCGAGCGCTACAACGCGGCTTACAAGGAGTTGAAGGAATCTGGCGACGTCGACCTGTCTCAGTACGAGTACGCTTACGACATCTCCAAATAATTCATTTCCCTTTTGTTGAATACATCCTTTACGAAAAGGAGGCCGCAGCTGCGGCCTCCTTTTTGCGTGTGCGCACGCCCAAAAGCCTCCCCTTCCAGGGGAGCCTTGGTGCAGGCGCGTCCCCATCATGCCTTCCCCTATGAGGGGAAGGTGGCACGGCGGAGCCGTGACGGATGAGGTGG
>OMBG01000079.1_pt1 | contig 51199 bp, 43 predicted proteins | sample 1674251 | NCBI WGS metagenome assembly OMBG01 (sample SAMEA103958153, study PRJEB25191) | human gut metagenome | reverse complement strand
TAAATGCCAGATATGGCTATAAAAAAGGAAAAGATGGAAGGCTGGAAGTTGATCCGGAGGCTGCAAAAGTCGTGAAAATGATTTTTCAGATGGCAGCGGAGGGAACAAGTTTTGCAGATATTACAAGGGAATTGAACAGACAGGCGATTGCTACTTGTGATGAGCAGAAATTATCAAGAGGGGATCAGGTGCAGTTCCAGAGGTTTGACACGATCAAAAAGAAACACTGGAGCCCTACGACAGTAGCGGCAATTGTCCGGGATGAGATTTATATTGGAACCAGAATCTGGGGCAAAACGCGTTGTAGTATGCATACTGGCCATAAAGCTGTTCTGAATGATGAAACAGAATGGGTTCGCCTGGAAAATCATCATACGGCAATTATAGACAGGCAATTGTTTGAAAAAGCAAATGAAATGCATCCGAAAAAGAAGAGAAGTGTTGCGGAATCACGCACCAATTTTACTCTGGAAAGACGTAAAAAACAGCCGGCATTGCTGCTATGTGCCAACTGTGGGCATTCTTTACTAAAAGAAACGGAGCATCTGCTAAAATGCTCAGATGCTCGAACCAATGGAGATCCTGTGTGTCGAAGTCTGGTGATCCGACGGGAACCGCTGGAGGAGAATATCCTTGGGCTTGTTCATCAGTATGCAGCGTCAATGTTGGAAAAAGAAAAGAAAGTATCTTACAACAGGCAATGCGACTACAAAGAGATCAATACCGCAGAATTGCAAAAGCAGAGCCGACAGTTGACCTCGGAAAAGATGAAACTCTATGATGATTACAAAGATGGTCGTATGGATCGTGATTTGTATAAGCAGAGAGCGGAAAAGATAAGTGGACAGCTGGATGAAATTAAACGAAAAATAGAAGATGCGGAGAATAGCAAAAAGTTTCTTGAACAAAATGAACTTTCTGATAAAATAAAACTAAAAGATTTCTTGGGAATTCAGAAGTTCGATACAGAGAAGCTGCGTGAGATTATCAAGGTGATCCGTGTTCATAGTCAGGATGAAATCGAAATCGAATGGAATTTTGACGATATTTTTTCAGAACAGAGATAACTTGAGCAGGACAAAAATGACTTATCAGAAGATAATAAAGGTGCTGGGACTACCTGATGGAAGCGTCAGATAGTCTTCTGCAGAAAAAAATAAAATTTTTTTTGTCCTATACTTGACACATCCACATATTTTGCGGCATACTGCCTGCACACGTATGGCAGAAAGGGGCATGGATCAGAGAACTTTGCAGGAGATTATGGGGCATCTGACAAGATATGAGAATTTCTGAGAACAAATAAAATCCCCCCCTTATCTTACAATATTGTAAGAATCCCTGTCACGGAAATGTAATATTAATCTTATATAATAAAGATATCACAACAAAGTGGTATCTTTTTTGTTACCATTTTTATCGTTAGACGACAATACCGAATTGGCATCGGGTGTGGCGAACTATGTCAGGAATATTGACAGGACAGATGAATTTCCGGTGTTGTGTAGATTGCGGGTGGAAGCTTGTATGTGATAACAAGTGCGACCTTTATGCTGTGGAAGTGAGACTCAGCAAGAATCGAAGCTCTCAAGCTGAGATTTCTTGTGTGTTTGGGGCTCACTGGAACGGTTAGCATAACCGGAGCACGGTTATCATCTACAAGCGCCACCCGCCCATAACACCAGAAATTCATCGTCCCCATTTCTGACATAGGGGGGGAAAGTATTTTAAAGGAGAGAGAAGAGTATGAAAGACTACAAACAGCTTGCCGTCCGTTATCTCAAGATGAATCGTCGACGCAGTTTGGTTACCATTTTTGGTGCCATGATCGCAACGATGGTTATTTACTGTATGTTGAATCTTGGCTGGAGTAAGTTACTGCAATACCGGGAACAGATTCGGGAGCAGGGAGATTACGAGATTGTATTATTTACCGAGACACAACAGCAGATAGAGGCGATTCTTGCAGATGACCGTGTGAAGGATGCATATGTGGGTTCTTATTATGTGTACGATTATGATAATCCGGTAACCTATGACAATGCGTTATATCTGAATACAAAACAGCCGTATCGGATGGACACCATATTAGAACAGTTAAAGGCAGATTATGGTGTGGATGGAGAAGATAATTATGAGTTAGCCATTACATATATGCAGGGGGGAGATGACAATACGGTAGTGATCTTAACCCTGATGATCTTGCTGATCTCCTTTATCTTCGCCATCTTCGGAGTCGGAATTGTAAGAAATTCCATTCAGTTATCTACGCTGGAACAATTGAAGGATTACGGCAATCTCCGGTGTATTGGGGCAACGAAGAAGGAATTGAAAAAGATTGTGTATTGCGAAGGAATGATATTAGAGCTTGTCGGTATGGTATTGGGAATTGCAACCGGAACGATTGCTAGTTTAGTGATCGGACATTTTGCATTAAAGATAACAGCAGGATTCCATCTAATCCCGATCGTACCGATACTGGTTGCATTTTTGGGAGATCTTTATTTTGCAATGGAGGAAGACTGTAAACTGATCGCCAATATGTCACCGGTCAGTGCGATCCGGGGAGAATACCGGATCCATAAAGAAAAGATTAAGGTAAGAAAGAGCAGAATATTTGGAAAACTTTTTGGCGTAGAAGGAGATTATGCTTATAAAAGCATTATGCGTAATCCTGGCAGATTCATGAAGACAGTGTGGTCGATCGGAATTGGTATGGGAGCATTTATTCTGATCATGGGATTTGCATCTTCGGTGCAGCGTGTTGTGAAAGATCAGGAGAAACAATGGAAATACTATCATATCTATTATGCGGGTGCATACGGCCCTACGGTAACTTTAGAGGAGGCGCGGCAATTGGTTCCTCCTACCAGATATTTGAAAAAGATAGCGAATCTGGATGGCTGTACGGATGCGAAACAGGTATATTCAGCACGCGTGTTTTTGAATGATTGTGAAGCATTTTATAAATATGTAACGGATGAATATATGACAACATCATCAGAAGGTTCCTGGATAAAAGGGGTGTTGGAAGATAAGAGTCAGATGTCAGAACCGATCATTGCAGCAGATATCTCACAAGTACTGTGTGATGGATATGATGAGGAGGATTATGCAAGGTATCAGAATGCATTAGAAGAGGGAACATTAGATGTCAGTGATCATGGAATTGTGCTGGTGAATCGTGGAAATGTGCTGTTAAGTGAGTCAGAGATCTATTCGGAGGATACGGTTACGTTAGAAAACCGGGAGATGACGCTTACGGATTACCATGTGGGAGATACCGTTGATTTTCTGGATATGAATCAATATTATGAGCGGGCCAACAAGCTGTTGCAACCGGTCCGGCAGGAGAATGAGAAGGAACTGAAAGATTTAGAAGAGCAGTTACGCAAGAAAGAAATCACACAAGAGGAAAAGGAGAAGCAGGAAGCAATACTCTATTCGGTATATCATGGGAAAAGGAATGAAATAATTACCCGCACTAGAGAAGAGTTAATGGAAGAAGGGGCATACGTCACTTATACAATTGAAGGAATTGTGAAAGAGGATGTTAATATGAATGAGGATGATACCATACATTTTGTCCTTCCGCTTGATCATTTCTATCAACTGACTGGAACAGATGAGAGTATGTCTGTGGGAATGCGGTATCATTTTGATCACTTTTCTTATCGTCAGTTCAGTAATATTGAAGCAGAGATGTTTGAAGAGAATGGAGATGCTGTGTATGGAGATAATCCATATGCGATGATATTCGGAATGCTTGAAGGATTCAAAAAAGTGATCTTAGGCGGCATATTGATCATTGTCTTCGTGGTAACAATGACTGCATTAAATATTATGAACACAACGGCGAGCAGTCTGTATCTCAGGAAGAAAGAATTCGCCCAGCTTCGGGTAATCGGTATGTCGAAGAAGCGATTGACAAAGATGGTTATGTTAGAGGGCGTGATCGCTACGATTGTTGCCAATATCATTGGAATTGTGATTGGATTTTTACTAAGTTATGGATTCTTCCGCTTAGTGATCACATCACTATTTGGATATGGGTACAGTATTTCTTTACTAGGAATTGTCATTGGAATGGTAGTATCGGTATTGATTCTGTGTGGTTCTGTATACCTGCCGCTTCGGGGCTTGAAGCAGGATGTAGCGGCAGACTTAGCAACGGGTGGAGAATAGAGATTGGAGGATAAGAGTATGGATATTGTGACAATGGAACAGGTAACAAAGGTATATGGAGAAAATGAGACAAGAGTATGGGGTTTACATAATGTGGATTTAACGGTAGAAAAAGGTGAGACATTAGCAATTGTAGGCGCGTCTGGTTCCGGTAAATCTACTTTGCTGCATGTGATGGGTGGAGTGGATACACCGACCAGCGGCAGAATTGTGGTAGACGGCAAGGATATTACAAAGATGAATGATGAGCAGATGTCAGTGTTCCGCAGAAGAAAGATTGGATTCGTATTTCAGGCATATCATTTGATCCCGGTACTATCCGTGGAGGAAAATATTACAATGCCGATTCTGTTAGATCACAGAAAACCGGATAAAGAATATGTAGAACATATCATGGAATTATTAGGAATTGCAGACCGGAGAAAACATTTACCGAATCAGTTATCCGGTGGTCAGCAGCAGCGTGCTGCGATCGCAAGAGCATTAGCAAATCGTCCGGCATTGATCTTAGCCGATGAGCCAACCGGTGCCTTAGATTCCAAAAACGGTAATGAAGTAATTGCATTGTTACAGAATTCAGTAAAACAGTTGAATCAGACATTGGTACTGATCACACATAACATTGATCTGGCAAGAGAAGCAGACCGGATCGTGAAGATTGCAGATGGAGAGATTGTGGAGTAGGAGGCAGCATATGAGCAGAAGAAAAAAATGGGCGGCATTCGGATTATGTCTGTTGTTGGTATCTGCATTATGGACTCCTCGGAGTGTTCATGCAACGAATATGGGAATGCCAGATACATCAGATATTATGGCGGGAGCAGACACGGATATTGTGATCAGTAATGTGAATATGGATGGTCAGCAGGCGGGAGAAAAAGTAACGGTGGCTTTTCGGGCAGGAACCGATAACGGTAATCGAAATTATAAGGTTACGAATATTACTAAGATTGTTCCGGTGTTAGATGAGTCATTTCCATTTGAGACGGATAACGAGGCATATAAAGTGATCAATGCCTCCGGGGCATCGGTAGATGCATCCTATAGTTTTACTGCCAAAGAGAATTTAGAGACGGGCTATTATCCGGTGACTTTTTCAATCACCTATGATCGACAGACAGAGGATGGAACGATCACAGCATATTGTGTCACGAAGTCGATCAGCGTAAAGATTCAGGCGAAGGAAGAAAGTGCATCTTCAGATGGGGATATCTCATTGAAAGTGAAGTCGGCACCATCCGGAACTTATGGAAAGACCTGTGATGTGACATTTCAGGCGAAAGCAAAGAAGGGCAAGATCTTAAGTGTGACTCCGGTTGTTACAGATGGTTTCCCATTTGAGACAGAAAAGGATACGTATCGTTCCATTACATCAAAAGGAACCGCCTCATTGAAATGTGATTATGCATTTAAAGTCAGAGAGGATGTTGTGACCGGATATCAGATGGTTTCCTTTCTGGTGAAATATCAAAAGGATGGTAAGACATACGAGGTGACACGTTCTCTCAATGTGAAGCTGACCGGAAAGAAAAGCAATTCGGAAGGTGGCTCCAACGGGGGAAACGGAAATACAAGTACACCAAGACTTATGGTAGCCGGTTATGATTTAGGAAAGGATACAATATATGCCAATGAAGCATTTACATTAACGTTACATATGGAGAATACTGCAAAGAGTAGCATCTCCAACATCAAGATTTCTTTAGCAAATGAAGAGAGTCAGTTTGTTCCGGAAGATGGTGTGGGAAGTACCTTTATTGAGAGCATGGCGGCAGGCGAGAGCCAGGATGTCACTTTTCAGATTAAGCCGGTGTCCGGTCTGGAGGAGAAGAGTTATCCATTAGTGGTCAAGAGTGAGTATGAGAATGGAAAAGCGGAAGCCTTTAGCGCAGAGGATACGTTATATGTTCCGGTTTATCTGCGCCAGAGATTATCGATAACAGATGTATATCTGACACAGAATTCCTATGAGGTTGGGGACATGGTAGAAGTGAGTGCAACCGTGAATAACTTAGGAGAGGGGAATCTGTATAATGTGACCGTATATCTGTCAGGCGATAATGTTGAGGAGAGTGCTTCTTATGTTGGAAATGTAGAACCGGGAAAGAGTGGAACGGCAGATATTTTAGCGAAAGCATCAGTTGTTACGGATGGAGCACATACAAAGAATCATATGCTGATTACATACGAGGATAAAGACGGAAATGTGCAGGAAAAGAGTATAGAGATTGATCTGCGTGTAAAGGAACCGGTTTATGATAATCTGGAAAAGGTTAAGACATCGAAAGATCATTCTGCCATGGTAAAGAAGACAGGAATTGTTATCGTGATTATGGTCGGAATGGCAGGAATCGGCTATGTTGTGTTCCGGAGAAGAAAGAGAAAACAGGAGATCCTGGATGAATTCATAGAGAATGGGTCAAATGTAGAATGAGGTGAGAGAATATGACGTGGATATGGCATATGTGTATAACGAATATGAAGCAAAGGGGAGTACGTACATTGCTTACCATTCTTGGTGTGGTGATCGGTGTTATATCCATTGTCTCTTTACTTGCTATTGGAATTGGAGTAAAGAAAGAACTGTTATCTACGGTGGAACAGACGGGAAGTGTGACCGAGATTGTAATCTACGGGCAGACGGAGGGAAAGAGGAAAGACCGGATGCTGACAGACCGGACACTGGCAGAGCTTGCAAGGCTAGAACATGTGTCAGAAGTCTATCCGAGACAGACGATAGCGGCAGTTGAACAGTATGGGCATTATATGGGTTATGCGCAGTTGATTGCTCTTCCGGATGCTTATTTACAGCAAATGAAGGTGAAAAAAGGGGACGTTCCTCTGGCAAATGGAAGAAAGCCGGAATTATTAATGGGAAAGAATGTAATGGATCTTTTCTTTAATTCTAATACAGGGGTAGAATATACGGATTCTTCGGAGGCAGAAAAGGATCTGGTTGGACAGAATTTAGAGATCAGTTTAGGTATGGACGAGGAGACTGTACAGCATCGTATGGTGATATGCGGGGTGACGGATAAGGAATCGTATGATATCTATTGTAATCTGGAGGTGCTGCAACAATACCTCAAACAGAATAAAGTAGATGGTGTGATATCCGGACAGCCATTGGATGCGAATGGTGCACCATATCCGGAGTGGATCTATGACAGTGCGATTGTGAAAGTGGAAGATACGCAATATGTAGATGGACTTGTAAAGAAGCTGCAGGATAGAGGATATCAGGTAGAGAACAATAAGGAATTGTTGGATTCTTTGCAGCGGGAGCTTAAGATCGTACAACTGCTGCTTGGTGGAATTGGAATGATCGCATTGATCGTAGCCGTTATCGGAATCGGGAACACCATGACAACATCGGTATATGACCGTATTACAGACATTGGTGTATTGAAAGTGTTAGGCTGCGACATGGATGAACTCCTTTATCTGTTCCTCTTAGAATCCGGAATCCTCGGTGCGATCGGTGGATTGACCGGTATTCTATTGTCCTATGTGATCACGCAATTTGGAATTAATTATTTTGGCGTAAAATTACTTTCGATGCCAAAGGGTACACGTCTTGCAGTGATATCACCGAAGTTAGCGATCGGTGCGTTCGTGTTCTCTATTGCACTTGGTTTGATCGCCGGTTATTTTCCGGCACGCTGGGCTTCCAAACTGAAACCGATTGACGCATTTAAAAGATAAGGGGAAATGCTAGGGAATTCTTGACAAATAGGGATTGTATGGGTAAAATGAATTAGTTAAAGATGCATATTGTGCGTTTTTGTGATAAGAGTGCACGCACGTAATTATAGAAGCAGGAGGAACGAATTCATGGCAACAGCGTATAATCACAGATTGATTGAAGGCAAGTGGCGTAAGCAATGGGAAGAACACCCGATTAATGTAGAAGATGGTAAGAAGCCGAAGTATTACTGTCTGGACATGTTTCCATATCCATCCGGACATGGTCTTCATGTAGGACATTGGAGAGGTTATGTTATCTCAGATGTATGGAGCCGTTACAAATTGATGCAGGGATATTACCTGATTCATCCAATGGGATGGGATGCATTCGGACTTCCGGCAGAGAACTATGCGATTAAGAATGGTGTACATCCTGCTATCTCTACTGCAGAGAATGTATCGAATATTAAGAGACAGATCAAAGAGATTGCCGCAATCTATGATTGGGATCGTGAAGTAAATACAACCGATCCGGAATTCTATAAATGGACACAGTGGATCTTCGTTCAGATGTTTAAGAAAGGCCTTGCTTACGAGAAGCAGATGCCGATCAACTGGTGTCCGTCCTGTAAGACCGGTCTTGCCAATGAGGAAGTAGTAGATGGTAAATGTGAGCGTTGTCATTCAGAGGTAACGAAGAAGAATCTTCGTCAGTGGATGTTGAAGATCACAGCCTATGCAGATCGTTTATTAGCAGATCTGGATAAGCTTGACTGGCCGGAGAAGGTTAAGAAGATGCAGACAGACTGGATCGGTAAGTCATACGGTGCAGAAGTTGATTTCAAGGTAGACGGAATGGATGAGACAATTACCGTATATACCACACGTCCGGATACATTATGGGGAGCTACTTTCATGGTATTGGCTCCGGAGCATGAATTGGCAGCAAAGCTGGCTACGGATGAGACAAGAGAAGCAGTAGACAAGTATATCTATGATGCGTCTATGAAGTCTAATGTAGACCGTATGCAGGATAAGGAAAAGACCGGTGTATTCACAGGTTCTTATGCGATCAATCCATTGAATGGTAAGAAGACACCAATCTGGTTATCTGATTATGTATTGGCAGATTATGGTACCGGTGCGATTATGTGTGTACCGGCACATGATGATAGAGACTTTGCGTTTGCTAAGAAATTTGATCTTCCGATCATTCAGGTTATTGCCAAGGATGGCAAAGAGATCGAGAATATGACAGAAGCTTACACCGAGGCAAGCGGAACGATGATCAATTCCGGCGATTGGAATGGTATGGAATCTTCTGTATTGAAGAAAGAAGCACCGGAGATGATCGAGAAGATGGGATATGGTAAGAAGACGGTGAACTACAAGCTGCGTGACTGGGTATTCTCCCGTCAGCGCTATTGGGGCGAGCCGATTCCAATCGTACATTGTCCGGATTGTGGTGCAGTGCCTGTACCAGAGGATCAGTTACCGGTATTGCTTCCGGATGTAGAGAAGTATGAGCCGACAGGAACCGGAGAATCTCCTCTTGCAGCAATTGATTCCTGGGTAAATACAACATGTCCATGTTGTGGTAAGCCGGCAAAGCGTGAGACAAATACAATGCCACAATGGGCAGGATCTTCCTGGTATTTCTTACGTTATGTAGATAATAAGAATGACAAAGAATTAGTAAACCGTGAGAAGGCAGACAAGTATCTTCCGGTTGATATGTATATCGGTGGTGTAGAGCATGCGGTACTTCATTTATTGTATTCCCGTTTCTATACCAAGTTCTTACATGATATTGGCGTGGTTGATTTTGATGAACCATTTACCAAGTTATTTAATCAGGGTATGATCTGTGGACGTGACCGTGAGACCGGTGCAGCAACCAAGATGAGTAAGTCACTCGGTAACATTGTATCTCCGGATGATATGGTAAGAGATTACGGTTGTGATGCACTTAGAATGTATGAGTTGTTCATTGGACCACCGGAGTTAGATTCTATCTGGGATGACAGGGGAATTGATGGTGTATATCGTTTCTTAACCCGTTTCTATACGATGGTAACAAAGAATATTGAGAATCCGGGCAAAGAGACACCGGAGCTGATCAAACTTCGTCATAAGATGGTATATGATATTACAACCCGTTTGGAGAGTTTTTCATTGAATACGGTTGTTTCCGGTTTTATGGAGTATAACAATAAGCTGGTAGATCTTACCAAGAAGGGCGGCGTAGATACCGAGACATTGAAGACACTTGTCCGTCTGATCGCACCATTTGCACCACATATGGGTGAAGAGTTATGGCAGCAGTTAGGTGGAACAGATACGGTATTTGCTTCCGGATGGCCAACATACGAAGAGGATGCATTGAAGGATAATGAGGTAACCATTCCGGTACAGATCAATGGTAAGACAAAGGCAACGATCGATATTTCAGTGGACGATGCAAAGGATGCGGTTATTGCAAAGGGTAAAGAGGCAATTGCAGACAAGTTAGAAGGACTGAATGTGATCAAAGAGATCTATGTTCCGGGTAAGATTGTCAATATCGTTGCCAAATAATTAAGAGACTGACATGGAGCTGTCACTTTTGGAAGATACTAAGAAGGTGACAGCCCATTTTGTGTATACAATGAGCCAAGTGCAGATTCGTGCTTGCACGAAAATCTGCATTTGGCGAATGTACATCATCGAGTCGATAGACGAGATGGTGTGAGGAGTAGACGGAATAGTGTATGGAGTAGATTGAGGAGTAGAAAATGGCAGATTTAAGGAAAGAGATTGAAAAGAGAAGAACATTTGCGATCATTTCCCATCCGGATGCCGGTAAGACTACTTTGACAGAGAAGTTTCTCTTGTTTGGTGGCGCGATCAATACGGCAGGTTCGGTAAAGGGAAAAGCAAATTCAAAATATGCGGTATCAGACTGGATGGATATTGAGAAGGAGAGAGGTATTTCTGTTACATCCTCTGTTATGCAGTTTCAGTATGATGGATATTGTATTAACATTCTGGATACTCCGGGACATCAGGATTTCTCGGAGGACACCTATCGTACATTGATGGCTGCGGATTCAGCCGTCATGGTAATTGATGCGGCAAAGGGTGTAGAGCCACAGACGATCAAGCTGTTTAAGGTATGTGTCATGCGTCATATTCCGATCTTTACATTTATCAATAAAATGGATCATTTTGCAAAGGATTCGTTTGAGTTGTTAGATGATATCGAAACGGTACTTGGTATTCAGACATGTCCGATCAACTGGCCGATCGGTTCGGGACATGATTTTAAGGGTGTCTATGATCGTGAGACCAGAATGGTTTCAAAATTTCAGGCGGTATCTACCGGCGGAGCGAAAAAAGCAGAAGAAACCGATTATTCGATTGATGACGAATCGTTAAAGGCAGATATCGGGGATGTATTGTATAACCAGTTGATGGAAGAAGTTGAGCTGTTAGATGGTGCAAGTGAAGAATTTGACCAGGAGCGCGTGAACCGTGGAGAACTGACGCCGGTATTTTTTGGTTCTGCTTTGAATACATTTGGTATTGAGACATTTTTGAATCATTTCTTACAGATGACATCTTCACCACTGCCGAGAATGTCAAATGAGGGTTTGATCGATCCGATGGATGAGGCGTTTTCTGCATTTGTGTTTAAGATTCAGGCGAATATGAATAAGGCACACCGCGATCGTATTGCATTTATGCGTATCTGTTCCGGCAAGTTTGATGCCAATAAAGATGTATATCATGTACAAAGTAAGCGTAAACTAAAATTATCCCAGCCGCAGCAGTTGATGGCACAGGAGCGTAAGATTGTAGAAGAAGCATATGCGGGAGATGTGATCGGCGTATTTGATCCGGGAATTTTCTCAATTGGTGATACGATCTGTCAGCCGGGCAAGAAGTTTGAGTATGAAGGAATTCCGACTTTTGCACCGGAGCATTTCTGTCGTGTCGTACAGTTGAATACGATGAAGAGAAAGCAGTTTGTACAGGGTGTAACACAGATTGCACAGGAAGGTGCAATTCAGATCTTTCAGGAATATACGGCTGGTATGTCCGAGATCATTGTCGGTGTGGTCGGTGTTTTGCAATTTGAGGTATTAAAATACCGTCTGGAAAATGAATATGGTTGCGAGATCAAACTAGAGCCATTACCATATAACTTTATTCGCTGGATCAAAGATCCTTCCACAGATGTCAATTCGTTAAAGCGTGCCAATGAAGTCAAAAAGGTAAAAGATATGAAAGGCAATCCGTTATTGTTATTCACGAATCAGTGGACGATCAACACGGTTCTGGAACATAATGAAGGCTTGGAATTATTGGAATTCCGCAAGAATTAAGAATTGCCAATTATTGAAAGTGTAAGTGCATAAGATTTATCACATACTAAAGCTACAGCAGGAATGCTGTAGCTTTATGCATATACGATGAGCAGGTACAGATTCGTGCCTGCATGTTAGGAGGAAATCTTATGGGACTTGTGACCGGAGATAATTACAATCCTGCACTTGCACCGGCGCTTATGGACTTTAAGTTGTTGTTTGAACGATCGGAGGAAGCATATGTGGACCAGTTATTACAGGGAAAAGATGACGTCGATAAAATGGATATTTTAGCACGGATGCAGCAGTTTTCCTGTCGGGAAGAACTGGAACGGTACGTTGAACAGGCAGGTGTTGAGGCATAGCAGGGAAATACCGTCATTTCTTGTTGTTGATATATGACAAGGGAATGACGGTATTTTATGTGCAGGAAGAGAAAGATTAGCGGTGAAACAGCCCCATTAACAGATCTACTTTTTGCTGATCGGAAGGCGACATGGATTGCTTTAATATCTGGATCAGCAGAGAAGATTCTTCCTTGGAAAAATTGAGATTGCGTTTGGATAATTCTTTGTTGATGGTCATGACTTTGGAAAGCATGGTTTCCGGTGACATAGTTTCCTGATTAGAGACCAGCTCTTGTATGATCTGTTTTTTTACCGGATGCAGTTTTTGAAATTCCGGGGTGGAAAAGAAATCTTTTTGATTCATGTAATGGCTCCTTTCATAATACAATCAGTTGAATCATTAAGCAGATGAACTATCCGGTGGAGATTCATCAAAACGGGCTGCCTGTTCCATATCATATTCAGACAGGATCTGCTGTAAACGGTCATCAAAAGAGGTGTCGGAAGCAGATGGATTCTGTGGTGGCGTATTCTGAAAAATAGAAGTAAGATCCGGAGAAACCGGATTTCCCATAAACGAGGAGAAGAGATCTGCGTTGTTGTCCGTTCCCATATTTTGAGCATACGCCATCATCATCTTGAGCATTTCGGGAGACATTCCGGTGAAAGAGGAAATCATGTCAATCGGATCTTTTGAGGAATTATGTAAACCAATCTTGGACAGATAATCAAGGGAGTGAAAGGCATGGATGATCAGACGGATTTCATTCGCCTTAATGAGTAGAGCAAGGGGGAGCTTCATCGGATAATCAACAAATGGAATCAAAGCCTCTAACATGGACATGTTGTTATTATTTGTGATGGAATTTAACGGATGTCTTGGGTTCTGTTCCATTTCATGATCCCTGCTCTTTTCTATTCAGTATATGCGTCTGGTTGACGATTATGAAACATTTTCGTATAATTTAAATAATAAACCGGATTGGGGAAAATGGATGAATATAGATGATTTTTACAATGGTAATGAGTGGAAAGCATATGAGTATTTTGGTGCCCATATTGAAGAAGATGGCGTGCAGTTTCGTGTATATGCACCAAAAGCAAAAAAGGTTACGGTGATCGGAGAGTTTAATTACTGGCATGATACCGAATTATCCTGTCATGGACGAGGCGGTATATTTGAAGGAAAGATTGGGGAAGCAAAGGCGGGGCAGATGTATAAGTACCGTATCTATCATTATGATGGCAGTGTAACGGATAAGGCAGATCCGTATGGATTTGGAATGGAATTAAGACCTTGTTCGGCCTCGATTATCCGGGATCGTAATGCGTATGTTTTTTCGGATGAAGAATGGATGAAGAATACGGACAAAGGTTATGACCAACCAATGAACATCTATGAGATGCATTTTGGATCATGGAAAGCAACGAAGGATGGCTGCTGGTATCGGTATGAGGAGATGGCAGAAGAACTGATACCATATCTCAAAGAAATGGGATATACCCATGTGGAATTGCTGCCGTTAGCGGAACATCCGATGGATGAATCCTGGGGATATCAGTGTACCGGATTCTTTGCACCGACATCGCGGTATGGAACATGTGATGGCTTGAAACAGTTTGTGGATACCTGTCATCAGGCAGGGATCGGTGTGATCTTAGACTTTGTAATGGTGCATTTTGCAGTGGATGATTATGGACTTTGTGAGTTTGACGGAACGCCGCTTTATGAGCTTCCGGCAAGTGATGTGACAAAGAGTGAATGGGGATCTTACAATTTCATTCATGCCAAAGGGGAAGTGGCAAGTTTCCTGAAATCCTGTGCCGATTACTGGCTTACCGATTATCATTTTGATGGTCTGCGGTTTGATGCGATCTCGAATATCATTTATTGGCGGGGTCGGCAGGAATGTGGAGTAAATGACCGTGCGCTGCAGTTTGTACAGAGTCTGAATGACGGTCTGCATGAAAGGCATCCGCATGTGGTGCTGTATGCGGAAGATTCTACGAGCTTTCTGAAGGTGACGGCTCCGGTACAGTATGGCGGTCTGGGGTTTGATTACAAATGGGATCTTGGCTTCATGAATGATACATTGCGATTCTTTGCGTATTCTCCGCAGGAACGCAGGGAACATTATCAGGATCTGCTGTTTTCCATGCATTATTTTTACAATGAATTGTATCTGTTGGAGTTCTCACATGATGAGGTGGTTCACGGAAAGAAGACGATCGTGGATAAGATGTATGGAGATTATGAAGAGAAGTTTGCACAGTGTCGTACACTATTCTTATATATGTTTACGCATCCGGGTAAGAAATTGAACTTCATGGGAAATGAGATCGGACAGTTCCGGGAATGGGCAGAGTATCGTCCGCAGGATTTTGATATATTGGCATCTTATCCAATGCATCAGATGTTTACAAGATATATGAAGGATCTCAATCATATTTATCTGTCGCATCCGGCATTATATGAAGGGGAATATAACTCGGACTGTTATCAGTGTGTGATCGGTGATAGAGCATGGGATCTGGTCTATGCCTATACAAGGCATGCAGGTGGAGAACAGATATTAACTGTGTTTAATTTTGGCGATGTTCCATACAGGAATTATCTGGTGAAACTTTCCGGCAATCATGAATTGGTGGAATTAGTGAATACAGATGCAGTAATTTATGGGGGAGATACAAAGAGTGGACGAAGAATCCCGGTACGAAACGGACAGTGTATGATGGATCTGCCGGCGTATTCCGGTTGTCTGTTCCGGGTAGAATAAGAGATGTGCATTCGTGTACCGGGAAATGAAAACCGGTTGAGATTGGAGGAGATATGACAGATTGGATTATTGAAACGGATTTACGGATACTGAATAGTGTACAGAATACATTTCGCTGTGGATTTCTGGATTGGTTTTTTCCCCAATTTACAAGTTTGGGCGAGAAGGGCTGGATCTATATTGCGATCGCGTTGATCCTGCTTGCCATTCCGGCATACCGGAAATGGGGAGCATCGCTTGCAACGGCATTGATGTTTGGATTGATATTTGGAAATATGATGATCAAGAATATAGTAGGACGTACAAGACCTTATGACCTGGTCGGACATTTTGAATTGCTGGTGGATCCGCTTGGTGATTATTCGTTTCCTTCCGGGCATACGATGGCGGCATTTGAATTCTTCGTTGTGGTCTGTATGATGCCGGTGAAGAGGAGATATAAGGTGATTGCCGGAGTGTGTGCAGCCTTAATGGCATTTTCGAGACTGTATCTGTATGTACATTTCCCATCGGATGTATTGGCAGGGGCATTGCTTGGAAGTCTGTTTGGATTCTTAGGAGTGAGAATTGTGCAAAGGGTCTGTAGAAAATAGAGAATAGAGATATATAACAAGAACCTCAGCTTATGCTGAGGTTCTTAACTTTTTTCCAATTATTGCTGATATGTTGCAAGGAAATCACGAAGTCTTCCGATTGCGACTTTCAGATCATCTAACTGTGGCAGATATACAATACGGAAGTGATCCGGCTCCTGCCAGTTGAAACCGCTGCCCTGTACAACCAGTACATGTTTCTGACGCAAGAAGTCTAATGCGAACTGTACATCATTCGTAATATTGAATTTGTTCACATCTAATTTTGGAAAGATGTAAAATGCAGCATCCGGTTTAACGGCACTGACACCCGGAATATCATTTAATGCCTTATAAATATATTCACGCTGTTCGTAGATTCTTCCGCCCGGTAACAACAATTCGTCTGCACTTTGTATTCCGCCGAGTGCTGTCTGGATAATGGACTGAGCCGGAACATTTGCACACAGACGCATGGAGGATAACATGTTAAGTCCCTCTATGTAACCTTTGCAATTTGATTTGTCACCGCTTAAGCTCATCCAGCCACTCCGGTATCCGGCAATGCGGTGAGACTTGGATAGACCGTTGAAAGTAATACACATCAGATCCGGTGCGAGAGAGGCAATGCTGACATGTTTCTTGCCATCCATCACAAGACGATCGTAGATCTCATCCGCAAAGATAATTAATTCGTATTTTCTTGCAAGTTCCACAATCTCTTCGAGGATCTCTTTCGGATAGAGAACACCGGTTGGATTGTTCGGGTTGATAATGACAATACCTTTTGTACGATCGGTGATCTTACTTTCCATATCGGCAATATCCGGATACCAGTTTGCCTGTTCATCGCAAATGTAGTGAACCGGTTTGCCGCCTGCCAAGTTTGCAGCGGCAGTCCAAAGCGGATAATCCGGTGCGGGAACTAAGATCTCGTCGCCATCGTCCAATAATCCCTGCATACTCAGTGTGATCAATTCGGAAACACCATTACCGGTATAAATGTCGTTGATTCCGACATTCGGGATGTTCTTTAACTGGCAATATTGCATGATCGCTTTTCTGGCACCGAATATTCCCTTGGAATCGGAATATCCCTGGGATTCCAATAAATTGTAACGGATATCCTGAATGATCTCATTTGGTGCATTGAATCCAAATGGATATGGATTACCGATATTCAACTTCAATATATCAATGTTATCTTCAATCATACGGTTGGCTTCTTCTACAACCGGGCCTCTCACGTCATAACATACATGATCTAATTTGTGAGATTTGTTAAACTGTCTCATAATAGGATGCTCCTCCTTCTAAATTGCATAAGAAAATTCTTAGCATAAACTTTCTATATTATAGTACCAATCATTCTTTTTGTACATAAAAAAATACAATCTGTAGATGAAATATCTTTCTTTCATATTGTGATACTTGAAAGTTATCATATAAATGATGCGTATACCCTTGACAATATGGTCTATACATGATACAACTGTACTATAACAAGTGGTACAGTTGGAACAGCGGGAATAATACACAAGTGACATCGGATGCAGAATTAGATTCAGACATTACGATGCCAGGGAGTATGTTGGAAAGGAGGACTGGAATGATTACATTAGATTTCAAAGGCAGCAAGCCAATCTATGAACAGATTGTAGAGCAGATGAAGTTTGCGGTCATGAAGGGCTATCTGAAGCCGATGGATGCAATTCCATCTGTCAGGAAGTTAGCATTGGAATTAAAGATTACACCGGGTACAGTGGCAAAGGCATATCAGGAATTAGAGCGGCAGCATATGATTATGACGATCCGGGGCAAGGGGACATTTATTGCAGATGAGATTACAGTTAAGCCTGACGAGACAAAGATAATGGAGATCCGCAAGCAGCTTACAACCGAGATTATGGAACTTAAGATGATGGGTTATAACCGGGAACATATTGTGGAACTGGTGAAGGAGATTTATGAGGAGATGAGTATATGATAGAAGTTAAGAATGTGGATAAGGGTTACAATAACGTTCCGGTATTAAAGAATGTCAGTCTTACGGTAATGCCGGGAGAGATTCATGGATTGATCGGTGAGAACAGTGCGGGTAAGACCACTTTGATCAAATGTATGACGGGAATCTATCGAACAGATGCGGGAGAGATCCGATATGATGGAGAACTGGTATTTGATAATCCGAAGGTGAAAGAACGAATTGGCTATGTTGCAGATTACAACGAGTACATTGGCACGAATACGATCAAACAGATGGTTCGGATGTATGAGATATTCTACCCGAAGTTCAATGTAGAGAAGTTCAATAGCTGGAATGAGATCTTTGAACTTCCTGTGACCAAAAGAATCTACTCGTTGTCAAAAGGACAGAAGATGCGGCTGGCATTTATGTTAGAGACGGCAAAAGAGCCGGATTATCTGATTTTGGACGAACCAACGTCTGGGTTAGATCCGGTAGCGAAGGCAAACTTCTATAATCTGTTAGTGCAGGAAGTAGAGCAAAGAGAGATTGGCGTGTTGATCAGTTCTCATAATCTGGAAGGATTAGAACGGATCTGCGATTCTGTTACAATGCTGCATCAGGGTGTTGTAGAGAGGCAGATGGCAATGGAAGACATGAAATGCGAACTGACCAAGTTAAACATTGTATTTGAAGGCGGGGCATCGCAGACCGTATACAATATGCCACAGATTATGAGAATCAGTAATGTGGGAAGTATCTATACGATCGTAGTGAAAGATTATGATGAATCATTTGCACAACAGCTGCGTAAGGCAGGTGCCAGTCTGATCGAGCCATTGGATATTTCTTTAGAGGAATTGTTTGTTACGTTAGAAGAAAAAAGGGATGTGCTGCCGGAAGAGACGGATCAGAGATGACAGGAGGGGTTGCTATGAAAGAGAATAGGAAGATTGCCAGACAATTAAAGAATTTCTATATCGGTGTTGCTGTGGTTGCGCTACTTCTGGTTATATTCAATGTCTTATATGCAGGATATGATTCCGGTCTGGCATTTACCGGAGAAGGTATGGAGCAAAAGATTGAGCGTATGGTTACAGAACAGGCTGCCAATCATACCTTTCAGTTAAATACAGATGGTTTTGAACTGATAGCACAGGTGCAGACAGAAGGGGCGTATGAGATCGGTAATACGAATCTTTTCTTCATGTTATTATTGCTGTTTGTGGCATGGGGAATATATTACATGCAATATCAGAGGGGACAGACAAAGGAATTCCTTCTGACAACACCAGTGAAAGGACGTAAATGGACCCTGCAGCCATTCTTTGTAATGGGAGGAATTGTAATTGCTGCTTATGTATTCGAGGGTATTGGGTTATTGCTTGTGCAGACAAGATATAATCAACTGTACCAGAGAATTGTGGAGAGCAAAGGACTTGGAACCATTGATTCTTCGTGTATAGAGAGGGCAAATGCGGATCTGTGCGGAATGCTTTTGGTGCAAGTATTAATTGTCTTAATATTGTATGTATGGTTTTCTTTTTGGATGGTCGCATCTAAGCATAAAGTAGTTGGAGCTCTTGCAGCATGCGGATTCATTTATTGGTATTATTGGGTGATAGACTTTTTCTATTATCTTGGGGATCCATTTTTTGATATGGTGGAAGAGACCAGCTATGACATATCGGTGTTTAAGGTGGCTCGTATTCTTTATTATATTATCAATCCATTTGCGTTATCTGAACAGATGTCCGGTGCATTTTCACAGCAAACGGAACCGGGATATTCCGTGGGAACCTGTATGGCAATCAAGGTGGCAGAGATTGTGATCGGTATATTTGCTATTATATGGATTGCACGAAGAAGAGAATATTCCAAAGGCAGATTCTTTTACACAACGGGAATGGATGTGTTTGTTTCCATTCTGGCAGGAATTGCAGCTTTAGGGCTTGTGTTTGTAGGGGATTATCAAACGGCTCACATAGAGGGAAAGACGATCGTAAAGGGATGTATTGTGGCTGTTGTGATAGCAGCTGTTACATTTTACGTATTGCATTTGGGATTTACATCTATATCAAAGGAGAAAGAACAAAAATGTATCCGGATTACGCGTAAACGGGCGTATCAGGAAGCGTCCTGCCTGTTCCGGATAGAATGGAAAGAGAACCTATTCTTTTTGGTGGCAAACTGTATCTGGTGGATTGTCCAGTGCAAGGGGTACAGTTTGTTTTGGGGTATTACACAAAGTATAGATGTGGTACATTCTTATTCGGTCAATCGGATAGAGGATGCGGTGAGTCTTGTATATAATAGTTTAGACATTGGTGCTGGAGAGATCATATCCTGGTATATTGGTGGAGTGGTTATCGCTCAGATCATCTGGCTGTTAGGTCGCAAATTAATACAAAGCTACAAAGAAAGAACGGTATCGGGAAGAGAATTCATGGCAAAACTGCCGGTTAGCAGGCAAGCCCGGTATCGGTATGAAACCATTCGGGATTGTGTGATGCTGATATTACCGGTTATTATCTCTACATTTATGATTCAAAGTCAATTTTTTGGAGTGTTACAAGGAGCATCCATTAATATATATTGGGGCGGCCGGGCCATATGGGGACTTACGATCATAAGTTGTTCTTATCTGCTTATGGTGTATGGATTGATTCGCTGGATTGAAGTACTGATACCAAATGGTGTACTTCGAATGCCTGTGGCTGCAAGCTTCCTGTGTGCAATTCATATGGTGAATACGGTATTGGATCGGTGTGGGGCAGTTGGTCGCACGATCAATAATCTGCTCACATTACACGCGCCTTTAGGGGGCAGCATAAATGCAAAAGGGGAATACATATATGATCTAAAGAAGCCGGAGATCTTCTTTGATTCTGCAATGGAATACGTTCATTCGTCGGATTATAATGTAACGGCACCGGCCCAGTTTTCTGCATTTTACAATGCATCCAATGTATCAAATTATATCGGATATGTATTATTATATATTGCAATTGCGGCTGTATTCTTATATTTTGCAGGAAGATTAGCAAAGAAACAGGAACATTCCGTAGAAGGGTTGTATTTTCCATTTGCCAAATATGTATTTGCGGCGGCAGTATCCATTGCGATGGGAATTGTATTGATGCAGAATGCAGTTGCGTGGTGGCACAGAATGATAATTGGAATATTCATTATCGGCATTTTTGTCGTATTCGTCTATTACTTAGATCCGGAGCGGAAATTGATAAAAAGACAGAAAGAGGGAGTGGTAAAGTAAACCGTTTTATGCTAGAATATATATAATTGTGACGAAAATAAAAGGAGGCATAGGACGAAGTGAGAAGTATATTAACCAATGTGAAACGAATCCGAAAGCAGGTATTTACAGAAGTTGCTAATCTTGCATATAATTCAGAGAATATCATTGATGATATTGAGGCGATTCCATATCGAATAACACCGGGAGATACTCCGCAGTATTGTGAGAGCATCTACCGGGAACGGGCAATCACAAGAGAACGGATCCGTTTGGCAATGGGTATGTCCCTTCGCCCGGAGGACAAGCCGGTACATCTGACCCAGGGTATAGAGGAGAGTAATATTGATGAGAAATATTACGAACCACCGCTTATGCAGGTCATTCCGGCTGCCTGCAATGCCTGTGAGCATAATGTATATGAGGTAAGCAATCAGTGTAAAGGCTGTGTTGCGCATCCTTGTAAGGAAGTGTGTCCGGTTGGTGCGATCCGTATGGAGAATGGCAAATCGGTGATTGATAAGAATATCTGCATCAAGTGTGGAAAGTGTAAGAGCATCTGTCCATATGATGCGATTTCCCATAAGCGTCGTCCGTGTGCAGATGCCTGTGGTGCGAATGCCATCGTAAGCGATGAATTAGGACGTGCAAAGATTGATGAGAAGAAATGCGTATCCTGTGGTATGTGTATGGTCAACTGTCCATTCGGAGCAATTGCAGACAAATCCCAGATATTCCAGTTGATCCGGGCACTTCGTTCCGGAAGAGAGATTTATGTGGCAATCGCACCGGCATTTGTCGGTCAGTACGGTCCATATGCAACACCGGATAAGATCAAGGCAGCTTTATTGAAACTGGGATTTGCAGGGGTATATGAGGTTGCGATGGGAGCCGATATGGGAGCCATGACAGAGGCGCAGCATTATGTGGAAGAAGTGGCAACCGGTAAGTTACCATTCCTGTTGACTTCCTGTTGTCCGTCATGGGCAATGTTAAGTAAGAAACATTTTCCGGAAACAATTGATAAGATATCGAATGCGTTGACGCCGATGGTAGCAACCGCAAGAGTGATCAAGAAAGAACACCCGGATTCTTCTGTTGTATTTATAGGACCATGTGCTGCAAAGAAATTAGAGGCTATGCGTCGTACTGTTCGGAGTGATGTGGATTTTGTTATCACGTTTGAAGAATTAGACGCAATGTTTATTGCACAGGATATTGAATTTGATGATTTTAAGGTTGGTGTTCCGGTAGAAGATGCGACCGGTGCAGGACGTGGATATGCGGTTGCCGGAGGTGTTGCGAAGGCAATCGAAGCGTGTATCAAGGAGTATTATCCGGGAACAGAAGTGCATATTGAACATGCAGAAGGTCTGGATGAATGTCGTAAGATGTTAATGCTTGCTAAGGCCGGTAAGAAGAATGGATGTCTGATTGAAGGTATGGGATGTCCCGGTGGATGTGTTGCAGGTGCGGGAACGAATATCCCGATCAACAAAGCAATGGTGGAAGTTCGGAATTTTGCAGGATCAACAAAGAAAGCAATTCCGGATCCGGATGTTGTGAAAGACTATTATCCAGAATAGAAGGTGTAATATATGTATAATTATTTGATAGGAATGGTGGCAACCGGAGATAATTCCAAGCCATGGCTGATCGCTATCTGCATGATCGTTTCGATCATCGTTGTCATTACGTTGCTGTTGTTAGGATTGAAAGACAGAGACGATGATGAGGACGATACGGAGGAATAGGCAGTGAATAATTTTATATATAGTCTGAATGCAACGATGCCAATCTTTCTTGTTATGATACTTGGCTGGTGGCTTAAGAAGATTCATTTTCTGACAGACGATTTTGTAAGCGTAGCGGATAAGTTAGTATTTAAGGTTGCATTGCCGGTATTTGTGTTCAAAGATATTGCCGGTGCAGACTTATCCAATGATTTCAGTCTGAAGTTTGTATTGTTCTGTTTCTTTGGAACCTGTATTTTTTTCGGTGCGACCTGGTTGCTGGCTGAGATTTTTATAAAAGATAAGAGTATGATCGGAAGCTTTGTACAGGGAAGTTTCCGGGGGAGTGCGGCAATCCTTGGAATTGCGTTTGCACAGAATATATACGGAAGTTCGGGGCTGGTTCCGATGATGATCGTTGCGTCAATTCCTCTGTTTAACATTTTCTCTGTTATCGTGTTGATGCGGAGTGCCAATGCAGGCGACACGGATAAGAAAGCGGTCATTAAGAAGACGTTGAAAGGAATTGTAACCAATCCGATCATTATCGGTATTGTGGCGGGTATTCCGTTTGCATTGTTGAAGGTGCAGTTTCCGGTTATTGTTGAGAAGGCATTGACAAGTGTTGCCAGCTTGTCCACACCACTTGCCCTGATCGCTATTGGCGGAGGATTCTCGACCGGAGCAGCCCTTAAGAAATGGAAGCCAACTCTGGCTGCATCAATTATTAAGTTGGTGATCATACCGGGAATCTTCCTTCCGGTTGCGGTTGCGATGGGATTCAGGAATGAAGAGATGGTTGCCTTGTTAATCTTAACAGGAGCACCGACAACGGTAAGTTCTTATATTATGGCAAAGAATATGAACAATGACGGAGTATTGGCATCAGGTATCGTTGTGATGACGACCTTGTTGTCATCTGTAACTTTGACTGCAACGATCTTTATATTGCGCTCAACCGGAGTGATCTGATGTTGAAAAAACCACGCGATATGCGTGGTTTATTTTTTTAAGCGTTCTAAGAATAAGGAAATACATATGTTTTATTCGTATAACACTATGAAAATAAAGGTGTAAACAAAGATGATGCATAATAATATCAAGTATTAGCGGAAAATATTTATAAAAATAAAGTTTGAAGATGTGCAAAGTTAATAAAATTAAGATAAAAAGTGATTCACTTTATATTTTAATGAAAATACAGATTCAAACTTAATAATATGCATTAAAATTGTTAGAAAAATACATTTTGTAAGGACACGTTCATTGACAGAAATGCGGAATTCCCATAAAATAGGCGTTACGAAAGAGAGGATGACAATATGGAGAATCGATTAGTAGTAAGTAATGACAAAACCAATTTATTAGAGTTAGAAGAGCATATGTATCATTTGGTAGATGTTGAGAAGCCGAATGTATTTCACAACCTTTTTCCATATGATGAGATACCGAAGATTGCATTTAACGAGAGAATTGTTCCGCATAATATGCCGAAGGATATCTGGATTACGGATACGACATTTCGTGATGGACAGCAGTCAAGAGAACCATATACAACAGAACAGATCGTTACGATCTATGATTATCTGCATCGGTTAGGTGGTCCGAATGGACTGATCCGTCAGAGTGAGTTTTTCTTATATAGCAAGAAAGACCGGGATGCAGTATATAAATGTCTGGAGAGAGGATATCGTTTCCCGGAAGTGACAAGCTGGATTCGTGCCTCAAAGAAAGATTTTGAACTGGTAAAGGATATCGGAATCAAGGAGACGGGCATTCTGGTCAGTTGTTCCGATTATCATATATTCTATAAGATGAAGAAGACCAGAAAGCAGGCGTTAGAGCAGTATTTGTCTGTTATCCGGGATTGTCTGGAGATTGGTATCAGTCCAAGATGTCATTTGGAGGATATTACCAGAGCAGATTTCTATGGATTTGTAGTTCCATTTTGCTCTGAACTTATGAAATTGATGGATGAATATAAGATTCCAATCAAGATTCGTGCCTGTGATACGATGGGATATGGTGTCAATTTTGCCGGAGCTGTAATTCCACGTTCTGTGCAGGGTACGATCTACGGTCTGATCAAGCATGCAGGTGTGCCAAGTGAGATGTTAGAGTGGCATGGTCACAATGATTTCTATAAGGCGGTAACGAATTCCACAACCGCCTGGCTGTATGGTGCATGTGGTGTCAACTGTTCATTGTTTGGTATTGGAGAACGTACCGGTAATACACCGTTAGAGGCAATGATCTTTGAGTATGCACAGTTAAGGGGTAACTTAAATGGCGCCGATACCACGGTTATTACAGAGATTGCAGAGTATTATCAGAAAGAATTGGGATATCATATTCCGGAACAGACACCATTTGTTGGTAAGAATTTCAACATAACAAGAGCAGGAATCCATGCGGATGGATTGTTGAAAAATGAGGAGATCTATAATATCTTTGATACTGCGAAATTCCTGAATCGTCCGGCACAGGTAGCAGTATCCAATACATCCGGTCTTGCCGGAATTGCACATTGGATCAATACACATTACCGTCTGCATCCGGAGGAGAAGATTGATAAGAATGCTCCGTTAGTAATAGCCGTTAAGGAATGGGTGGATAAGGAATATGAGGAAGGCCGTGTTACTTCGATCACGGATGACGAGTTAGTGAAAGTCATTACAGAGAATGCAAAAACTTTAAATGTAAAGTTGCCAGAAGTGTGATTTTCTGTTATTCTATAGAAGATTGAATATGTATTTTGGAAGATAAGTCATATGAATCATATGGCTTATTTTTCTGAAAAATACAATACGGAGAATGTAGGAATTGAGGACGTTAGTGAATGACGAATCGGTTTAGGGGAAACATTTTCCGGGGGAATATATATTTAGGAGGACAACAATGGATAAGATTAAGATGACAACTCCGTTGGTTGAGATGGACGGAGACGAGATGACAAGAATTTTGTGGAAGATGATCAAGGATGAGTTGTTATTACCATTTATTGATCTGAAGACAGAGTATTATGACTTGGGCTTAGAGTATCGTAACGAGACAAACGATCAGGTTACGATTGATTCTGCGGAAGCAACTAAGAAATATGGCGTGGCAGTCAAATGCGCAACCATTACTCCTAATGCTGCCCGTATGACAGAATATAATCTCAAAGAGATGTGGAAGTCACCGAACGGAACAATCCGTGCTGCATTAGACGGAACTGTATTCCGTGCTCCAATTGTTGTAAAGGGAATTGAACCATGTGTGAAGAACTGGAAGAAGCCGATCACATTAGCAAGACATGCATATGGTGATGTGTATAAGAACGCAGAGATCCGTGTTCCGGGTGCAGGAAAAGCAGAATTGGTATTTACCGGCGAAGATGGAACAGAAATCCGTGAGACAATTCACGAATTCAAGGGGCCTGGTGTGATTCAGGGTATGCATAACTTAGATGATTCGATCTCAAGTTTTGCAAGAGCATGTTTTAATTATGCTTTGGATACGAAGCAGTCTGTATGGTTTGCAACCAAAGATACGATTTCTAAGAAATATGATCATAGATTCAAAGATATCTTCCAGGAGATCTATGATGCGGAATATGATGAGAGATTCAAGGCAGCAGGTATTGAATATTTCTATACATTGATCGATGATGCAGTAGCCCGTGTTATGAAGGCAGAAGGTGGATTTATCTGGGCCTGCAAGAATTATGACGGTGATGTAATGTCTGACATGGTATCCAGTGCATTTGGTTCGCTTGCCATGATGACTTCCGTATTGGTATCTCCATCCGGAGTATATGAATATGAAGCAGCACATGGAACGGTACAGAGACATTATTATAAGCATTTGAAGGGTGAAGAGACTTCTACGAACTCTGTTGCAACAATCTTCGCATGGACAGGTGCTCTCCGCAAACGTGGTGAGTTAGACAATATTCCGGAACTTATGACATTTGCGGATAAGTTAGAGGCAGCAACGCTCGGAACAATTGAGGCGGGCAAGATGACAAAGGATCTTGCATTGATCACAACGATCGAGAATCCAACCGTATTGAATTCAGAGAACTTCATTAAGGAGATTCGTAAGACATTAGAGGCAAGCCTTTAATCTGTATTCACGATATAGTATATCTAAGCCGTTAGAATTTTTCTAACGGCTTTTTGTGTAGACAACGAGCCAAGTACAAATTCGTGCTTGCACGAAAATTTGTATTTGGCGACTGTCCATCATCGAATGACGAAGTCGTGAGATGAGAGACAGCGATGATATGATACAATTATGATACATTATTGCAATATATATATCTTTTGAAACAGTATATTTTAGACAATATTGGAATTGTTGACTTATGCATGGATGTTTCCCAAATATATTTGATGATAGAGGATAGAAGTATGATAAAGATTTTGATCGTGGAAGATGAAGAACCAATTTCAGATTTGATCCGTATGAATCTGGTGAAGGCAGGTTATAGCTGCGTATGTGCATTTGATGGAAATGAGGCGGCGGATATTATCAGTCAGGAACGGTTTGACCTTATTCTGTTAGATATTATGCTGCCGGGAATGGATGGATATGAACTGCTTGCCTATATTAAGACAATGGAGATTCCGGTAATTTTTATTACAGCAATGGGAGAGCTGAACCAGCGGGTACAGGGATTGCGGGCCGGTGCGGATGATTATATTACAAAACCGTTTGAGATCGTGGAAATGCTTGCAAGAGTAGAGACGGTGCTGCGTCGGTATCATAAGACAGAGGATGTATTACAGGTGGAAAATGTTACGATTGATATTCCGTCCCGTGTGGTTTTACAGGATGGAAAGCAGATTCTGCTGACAATGAAAGAGTTCGAGTTATTACTTCTGTTTGTCAGAAATAAGAATATTGCGTTGTATCGCGAGACAATATATGAAAATGTGTGGGAGAGTAATTATCTTGGGGATAGTCGTACCGTAGATCTGCATGTTCAGCGGTTACGGAAGAAATTAGGATGGGAAGACAAGATAAAATCTGTTTATAAAGTAGGATATCGGTTGGAGGTATAGCATGCGGTTATACGGCAAGGTGTTCCTTAGCATGCTGGTGTTGATTTCTATATCGTTCGGGGTGTTTGGAACTTTGTTGATCCGGACGTCATTTCAAACAGCATGGCAGCGGGAAGTGGAGATAGGTAAAAATGAGAATCAGATGGTAAAATTCACATTAGAAACGGCATTGAATACATTTTCCGGTGATTCTGCCAACCAGAAGAATGAGGAAGATGAGATTACGGATATTATGAATTCGGTAAGACAGGGAATGCAGTTACAGGATACACAGATTCTATTAGTGAATGCAAAATGCAAGGTGATATATTCCGGCAATCAGAAGATACTTCACAATACAGAAACAAATGCAGCAGATTCATCTTTGTTTCAGAAGGTGACATTAGAGCAAAGCGGATATCAGGTGTACAGGGAAAATGATCAATATTTGTTGTGTGTCATGAGTATGATCAATAATAAATGGCTGAATGATGAAATACGGTTAGAAACCATTACAGATATTACGCATATATATGAGGAACGCAGCCGGATGCTTCAGACATACCGGGTTGTTATGGCAGTTGTATTATGCGGTGCTCTGATCGTTGCGGTTGTGTTATCATATTTTTTGACACGATCGGTCCGGCATTTATCGAAAGTGACAACACAGTTTGCAAAAGGCAGATTGGAAAGCCGTGCAATTGTAAAAAGCCGGGATGAAGTCGGTATGCTTGCTGACGATTTTAACCAGATGGCAGATGAGCTGCAGATCCGTATGCAACGTTTGGAGGAACAGGCAAAACGGCAGGAGGAGTTTACGGCGGCATTTGCGCATGAATTGAAAACACCGCTTACATCGATCATGGGATATGCGGATATGCTGCGTTCCATGAATCTGACAGAGGCAGAGCGGATGAAAGCATCGGATTATATATACTCACAGGGAAAACGATTAGAGGCACTGTCCTTCAAATTAATGGAATTACTTGTTATGAAAAAACAGGAGTTTGAGTTTGTAGAGATGGAGGCCGGCTTCCTGATCGAAACAGTATTTGATTTAGCGGAAGTCGGTGTGTTAGATAGAGGAATGACATTAAAAAAACAGGTGGAACCCGGAAAAGTATATGGGGAAAAGGATCTGCTTGTCTCGTTGTTTGCCAATCTGATCGATAACAGCAAAAAGGCATCGAAACCGGGGAATACGATATGGCTCGAGGGAAAGAACCTGCCGGATGGATATGCGATCACGGTCAGAGATGAAGGACGTGGAATGACAGCGGAATCGTTAGCTAAGATCACAGAAGCATTTTTTATGGTGGATAAATCCCGCTCAAGAAAAGAGGGCGGAGCGGGTCTTGGCATGACACTGTGTAATCAGATCGTGAAGCTGCATGGTGCAAGGTGGGACATGAAAAGTGAACCGGATGCCGGGACAAGTATGACAGTGATATTTTCAAAGGAGGTTGGGTAAATGCGGTTTTATACATGGCTAGGAGTTATATTTGTGACGATAGCAACGGTTTTGGTCGTGGCATTTTTACCGGAATATGCAGCCCAACGTGTAGATGCAGGAACACTTAACCGGATATCCACATATACACAGGAACAGACCGAGACTATGAATCAGGGAATTAAAGTGATAGATCGAATTCGGATATTAGGACAGGGATTGGAGAGTGGCAATCAGACATGTGTTGTAAACAAGGCAGCTGGAGAGATTAGTAATGCCGTAGACAAGGAATTGTTTACACAGATACGACAACAGACCGGGGAGCTTGTGAAACAGAATTTGATTCCGGATATTATGGACGATAATACGCAATGGAAATATGAATTTATCCAGTTAAATGCGTATACAAATAATAATTATTTAGGAAAGGTGCTGTATGTATGGGAGGTTCAGGCAACGATCAAAAAATATAATACAGTTCATATGATATTGGATGCTTCTTCTTATAAGATTTACAGTATTACATTTGATACAGATTCAAATGAAAAAGATGACGAGTTGCAACTGATATTTGATGAATTTCGCATAAAGAAGGAGAGTAGGACATCTCATTATATGGAACAATGGGTGAAAAAATATCTGGCGTATTTGAATATAGAAGAGGATGTTTCAATACAGACCTATGACAATTCAGACTATAACAATGAGTGGGAACTAGAGCAATTGGTTGGTGTTGCACAATTTGGGTCGGGAGATGATGGTATTCGTATTGAAATAGATTGGATCATGGATTTTGAAAATCAGAATTTTGTATATGCAGTTATGGGTTCAGAAGAATCGGATTTTTATAATGGTATAATAGATACACAAAAGGCACAGTGAGGTAACAGTGATATGAAAAAATGGCAGAAGAGTACGCTGATCGTGACGTGGATCGCAGCATGTATTGTTATAAGTGTAATATATTGTGAAGTAAAAAGATTAGATCAAATGCGATCGGATACAATGGAATCCGATCAGAAAATAAGGAGTAACCGTAGCACCGTACTAACAACGGAAAAACAGACGTCGCTGGAAAATCCAACGATGCAGCAGAATACAGAAGAAGATAGGAAGGCTGTGTTTGAGGAGCGGAGAAAAGATCCGTTGTTGTTACTTGTCAACAAGAGTCATCCATTACCGGAAACATATGAGGTTACGCTTGCTACGCTTCCGGATGGACATCAGGTTGCCAAGGTCATGTATGATGATCTGGAGGACATGCTGGCAGATGCCGGGAAGGCAGGCTGTTCTATTATTGTTGCGAGTGCATATCGTACAAAAGAACGACAGGAGCAATTGTTACAACAGGAAATACGCAAGAACATGCGAAATGGAATGGATGAAAAAGAGGCTGAAGAAGATGCACTCTTGACGGTCGCACCATATGGATATAGCGAACATGAAACAGGGTATACCGTAGACCTTGTAGCGGCAGGAAATCAGATGTTAGATGATACACAGGAGACGACGAAAGAAAATAAGTGGCTGCAGAAGAATTGTGCACAATACGGATTTATCTTGCGTTATCCCAAAGAAAAGGAGGAGATTACGGGTTACTCGTATGAGTCTTGGCATTTTCGCTATGTCGGGAAGCGGGCAGCACAGGATATTACAGCTGATCATCTTACCCTCGAAGAGTACCTGAACTAACCCTTGCACAGCGTGAGTAAGACGGACGCACGAAACATTAAGTTATGAACCGGTTGTTTTGAATATAACATTATCATCGCAGGCACGCTCTCGCTACTCATCACTCGCAACGGTACTAGGCTCGAAAATACCTCGCCAAGTACCGGCGGCTCTGAAGTACCTGCGTATGATAAATGTTATATTCCTGCAACCGGTATTTACGTTATTGTGTTTCGTGCTGTTTCTGTCAGAATCCACTACACTGTGCTTATCGCCACACCCGATCCCCCTCTGACATTGGCTCAAATAATCTACTATATCGTTAAGATTCAACGACTTGTTTTTAATAAGATTTCCCCAAAATACTTTGAGATATAATAAAAAAATTATCAGTAAATTGCATCTAATACTGTAATTATATAATGCATGTCCCGTCCGAGACAATGCCATATACGGCCGGGTGTGGCGATAAGCACAGCGTATTTTTTCGTAACGTAAATAGTGGCATACGGCATCGTCAACATCTTAGATGTTCTGCGTTACGTCAACGTAAAAAGATGCTGCAAGAACAATATCTCTATATTTTTCCTGACGTGCGGTCTCTTAGAAATTCACTGCATTGTTCGGCTGACTGTAACGCGCATGCGCAATCAAAACCGTCAGCCGCAATGCAGTAGAATTTTTTAGAGGGCGGAAACAGCGCGGAAAAATATAGAGATATCGTCTGCAGCATCATTATATAACCATTCTAACGCAGAACGCATACTCCAATCATCGTTGCTCGTATGCCACTTTGTCTCACTTACGCTGTGCAAGGGTTATAGGTATTGTGGCATGTGCGCGAGTATATAGTCTGCAATCCCCATACAACATGTGAAACCAAGTGTAAGAAACATCAATACGATCGACCATCCATCGTATTGGAATTGCACGGTGTTGCTTCGCGCATTTGCAACAAGAATCTCAATTCCGAGAAGTATAAGTGTAACCGGCCAGAAGTCTAATATGATGGTATAATCAAGTCCTGGTATGAACAATTGAAGCAGAAGTACAATGCCAAGAATAACCAGGATACTTCCAAAGGTAGTAGTTCCAACTCTATGCGTTTTCATCTGTAGTATCCTCCTTTTTCGATGTATCTAGCTGCTCGTCAGGTATAGCATCTGTTTTCTGACTGCTTTCTGAAGGAGCTGCAGATTCTTTTTGTTCCTGGTGTGAAGTCATATGAACAGATTCTTCGTTTTCTAACTCCTCGTATTTGCCACGGATCAAATGTACACCAAATACAATTAGAAAGACCGCAAGGATAATGGCAGGAATCTGACGTGCAAAATCGAGAATATAATAGTAGTCATCGGTGCCTAAAAGCTGATATAGCCAGTCACTTCCGATGTTGCAGAGGGAAGCAGCACCAATAAGGATTAAAAGGATGGCAACGGCATTGCGATAACGTTTCATAAACTGTTCTTTGTTTTGAATGAAACCATCCACAGGCAGAATTAATTTGTCTTCTACAGCATGGAAATCTTCCTCGGATAATGACTTTAAATTATGGGTATTAAAGAAGCTGTAGAACCAGATGATCGGTAAAAAGAATATGATCGCATCAAACGAAAAGAATGAGGCGATGGCAATGCAGCTCCAAAATAATGTCATGATACTTAATCCCATCTTACGAAATCCCATATAAAGTTCACCGGCTCCCGGTATGAGAGATGCAACAAATAATAAAAATCCTTTTTTCTGTTTTGTCATAATAAAAACCTCCGTTTTATGTTCTATATTTTTTAAATATTATTATTTCTTATCCTGTTCAGAAGGAGAAGATTCCTCCTTGTTGGATGAATCCGATTGGGATGGTGTGCCATCCTTTTTCGGCAACGCAGATCCGATCGTCATGATCTGCTTGGAAAAGCTTTGCAGCCATCCGGTAATTGTTGTACTGTTATTTGTAAAATGATCCGTGATCGCATCGGTTACATCAAGCTGAGTCTGCGTGTTCGCTCCTGGCTGAGGGGCAACGATGGACTGGCTGAAAGATGCTACAAACAGTAATAAAAGAGAAGCAGCAACTGCAACCGTAACACGACAGCTATACAGGAAGAATTCCATTCGTTTGGAGATCTTCCTTGGTGTGGCAACAATCTGCATATCCGGTTGTGCAACCCGTGTCAGAATCTGTTCCTTTAAGTAGGCTGGCATCCGGTTCGAATCTGCATCCGGTATCTCGTCTAATTCATAAGAATGTATGAGATGTTCTTCTTTCATATGCTGTTCTAATAAGTTGGCTTGTTTGATGGAACGATCATCTAACGGATGTTCGTCCGAAGCCATATCTTCTAATAATTGTAGAAATTCTGTATCTGTCATGGTGCCCTCCTTTCCCGATCTTGTAATAAATCCTTTTGCAATAGTTTCTTGAGCATTGCTTTGGCACGATAGATCTGTGTCTGTATTGTTTTTACATTATTATTGGTTGTCTTCGCAATCTCAGCCGCGGTTCGTTCTTCGTAAAAATGCATTCTTGCCACTTCATCATAAGGCGGTTTTAACTGTTTGCAGGCGGCTAATAATTGCTGCATGGTTTCCTGCTCCAAATACGAATCTTCAATCAGGGATGTTTCGTCTGCCTGTTCTAAGCAGGTATCTTCTGTTGGAAGCAGCCGGCGACCTGCATTTTTCAGATAATCTAAACACTTTCGGGAAGCGATCTTACAGATCCAGGCTTTTTCATATGTACGGTCAAACTGATTCAGATTCCGGTAAGCGGACAGGAATGTTTCCTGAGTCAGATCTTCTGCATCAAAGGGATTCTGGCAGGTCTTATAACAGATAGAATATACCAGGTTGCCGTACTGATCGAGCAGGTATTCAAAATATTCAGTTTCTGTGATATGATCGCTTCCCTTCTTTGCGCTTACACCTATTATAACGACAGAGGGGAAAAAATGTCTTCAAAAAATTTCTTAAAAGTGTAATGTAATTTTAGAAATGTGATTCCGGGATCACTATTATAGGACAAACAGGATAAATATTGTTATCAATATTTCATAAAAAGTCATTATAAAGAATTGAAGAATGGCAGGAATTGTCTTATAATACATATAAGTATGTCCGATAGGACCATTTCAGGAGGAAAGTTATGATTAACACATTAGTAGAGAAGATTTCAACGTTGAATGCACCTGTGGTAGTAGGATTAGATCCAATGCTTGCATATGTACCGGAGCATATACAGAAGAAAGCATTTGAGGAATATGGAGAGACATTAGAGGGAGCCGCAGAGGCAATCTGGCAGTTTAACAAAGCGATTGTAGATGCAACTTATGATCTGATTCCGGCAGTGAAACCACAGATTGCAATGTATGAACAGTTCGGTGTACCGGGACTGGCTGCATTTGCTAAGACTTGCGAATATTGTAAGGCCAAAGGGCTGGTTGTGATCGGGGATATTAAGCGTGGAGATATCGGTTCTACTTCCGGAGCTTATGCAACCGGACATCTTGGTAAAGTAACGGTTGGAAGTAAGCAGTATTCGGGATTTTCTGAGGATTTTGTAACCGTGAACCCATACTTGGGAAGTGATGGTGTGAAGCCATTTATTGATGTATGCAAAGAAGAGAACAAGGGAATCTTTGTGTTGGTTAAGACTTCGAATCCGTCTTCCGGTGAATTCCAGGATCAGTTAGTAGATGGAACTCCGTTATATGAATTAGTTGCCCGTAAGGTGAATGAATGGGGCGAAGAATGTATGGGCGATGTATATAGCAATGTAGGATGCGTCATCGGCGCAACTTATCCGGAGATGGGTAAGACACTTCGTAAACTGATGCCAAAGACTTATATTTTAGTACCGGGATATGGTGCACAGGGTGGTAAGGCTGAAGATCTTGTTCATTATTTTAATGCAGACGGTCTGGGAGCTATTGTGAATTCTTCGAGAGGAATCATTGCGGCGTACAAGCAGGATAAGTATGCAAAATTCGGAGCAGAGAATTTTGCGGATGCATCCCGTCAGGCCGTGATTGATATGGTGGAAGATATTACGGGTGCAATTGCGAAGGCTCGGTAGGATTACACAACTTAGGTATTTATTATAGAAGAATAACAATGGCAAATTTCCATAAGGATATATGCCGATAAGAATGATAGAAATGATTAGGAGTGAATGAAATGAGTGCAATAAAATTAGCAGCAAAAGTACGCAGCCAGAAGAAGCTGGCGAGCGATATCTACAGTCTTATTTTATATGTACCAGAGATTGCAGATCAGGCAAAGGCAGGACAGTTTGTCTCATTATATAGCAAAGATGGAGCCAATCTGTTACCTCGCCCGATCAGTTTGTGTGAAATTGATCATGAAGAGGGAACCATTCGTCTGGTATATCGCGTGGTAGGAAAAGGAACCGAGGAGTTTTCAAAGTTAGAGGAAGGCGATACGGTTGAAGTTATGGGACCGCTTGGAAATGGATTTACATTAAAAGATAAGCGGGCAATTCTGATCGGTGGAGGAATCGGAATTCCGCCAATGTTAGAACTTGCAAAGGAATTGAATTGTGAGAAGAACATTGTATTAGGTTTCCGGGATGAGACATTCCTGTTAGACGATTTAGAACCGAGAGGAGAAATCTATATCGCAAGTGAAGATGGTAAGACCGGTGTACAGGGTAATGTATTAGATGCAATCCGGGAATATGATATCAAAGGGGATATCATATATGCATGTGGTCCGACACCGATGCTTCGTGCGATCAAAGAGTATGCATTTGCGAATCATATGGAAGCACAGCTTTCATTAGAGGAAAAAATGGCTTGCGGAATCGGAGCATGTCTTGCCTGTGTATGCAAGTCAACAGAAGTAGACGACCACAGTCATGTGAAGAATAAGAGAATATGCAAGGATGGTCCCGTATTTGATGCAGGGGAGGTGGAATTCTAATGAATCTTTCCGTAAATATTGCAGGGGTAGAATTTAAGAATCCGGTAACAGTCGCATCCGGAACATTTGGCTCCGGAGCAGAATATCATGAATTTGTAGATCTGAATAAGCTTGGTGCAGTCACCACAAAGGGAGTTGCTAATGTGCCTTGGCCGGGTAATCCAACCCCTCGTATTGCTGAGACGTATGGCGGTATGATGAATGCAGTCGGACTTCAAAATCCGGGAATTGATGTGTTATGTGGAAGAGACATTCCGTTTCTCAAACAGTTTGACACGAAGATCATTGTGAATGTATGTGGCAAATCAGAACAGGATTATGTCGAAGTTGTAGAACGACTTGGAGACGAAGATGTAGACCTGTTAGAGATCAATGTATCCTGCCCGAATGTCAAAGAGGGAGGAATTGCATTTGGCCAGGATCCCAAAGCCCTAGAACAGATTACGAAAGCAGTCAAAGCCAAAGCAAAGCAGCCGATTGTAATGAAGCTAAGTCCGAATGTGACAGATATTACGGTAATGGCAAAAGCAGCAGAAGCAGGTGGTGCAGATGCATTATCACTGATCAATACATTAACCGGAATGAAGATTGATATTAACCGCAGACAATTTGCTATTGCCAATAAGACGGGCGGCTTGTCAGGTCCGGCCATTAAGCCGGTTGCAGTCCGTATGGTATATCAGGTAGCCAATGCAGTTGATCTTCCAATCATCGGTATGGGTGGTATCTGCAATTATGAGGATGCCATTGAATTCATGATGGCAGGTGCAACGATGGTATCCATTGGTACGGCGAACTTCCATGATCCATATACAACGATCAAGGTGATGGATGGAATGAAGAAGTTTATGGAAGAAAAGGGCATTGAGGATATTAATGACATCATTGGATGTGTAAAATAGGACACAAAAACGAAGATTGTTCGGGAACAGAAGACTGAACATAATTCGGTTTCTCCTTCCGAAAAATGAATAACATGTGCTTTACACATGGATTTTGCTATGGTAGAATGCCATTGTGCGAAATTTGCGATTTATCAAAGGATAAAACGCTTCATTTTTGGAAGGAGAATTATTATTATGAAGAAAAAAGTATTAGCAGCAGCACTTTCTTTGGCTTTATGCTTTAGCATGGTAGCGTGTGGAAGTGACAGTGGTAAGAACGAAGACAATCAGAATACAACAGCAGCAGAGCAGACAGATTCTGCGGAAGCATCCGAAGAGCCATCCGGTGATGAGTCAGATGTACAATATGTACAGGATAAGGGAACTTTGGTTGTTGGTATTACAGATTTTGAGCCAATGGATTATCAGGATGAGAATGGTAACTGGATCGGATTTGATGCAGATATGGCAACCGCATTTGCTAAGAGCCTTGGTGTGGATGTAGAATTCGTTGAGATCGACTGGGATAACAAGGTATTAGAGTTGGATAACAAGTCTATCGACTGTGTATGGAATGGTATGACTTTAACGGATGAAGTAACATCTTCTATGGCATGTTCCAATGCATACTTAAACAATGCACAGGTGGCCATTGTGAAGAAAGATGTTGCAGATCAGTACCAGACTGTAGAGAGCATGAAAGATCTCAGCTTTGCAGTAGAAGCCGGTTCTGCCGGTGAAGCAGAAGTAACAGCACTTAATTATAATTGTACGCCAGTTAAGGCACAGGCAGATGCATTGATGGAGGTTGCAGCCGGAACTTCTGACGCAGCCGTAATTGATTCCTTAATGGCAGCCGCAATGGTTGGTGAGGGAACCGGATATGAGAATCTTACATATACAGCAAGCTTTAACAGTGAAGAGTATGGTGTTGGTTTCCGTAAAGGTTCTGATCTGGTTGAGAAGCTGAATACATTCTTTGCAGACAGCTACAAAGATGGCAGTATGAAGGCAACTGCTGAGAAGTACGGTGTTCAGGCTGCATTAGTGGAACAGTAGGATAAAGTAAGGCAGGTAAAGGTATGTCAACGATTATGGAACAGATGCCGGTTGTATTTCAGGCATTGAATGTAGGCTTTGTGCAGACATTGAAATTATTTTTTGTAACGTTATTAGGAGCATTTCCGTTTGGACTGGTTATTGCATTTGGTTCATTGTCTGGATTTCGTCTCCTTCGATACCTTACCCGGATATTTGTCTGGATCATAAGGGGAACCCCTCTTATGATTCAGCTTTTAATTATCTATTATTTTCCGGGCTTGGTACTTGGTAAGGCAATCTGGGGTGGTGGCGAAGATGGAAGATTCTTAGCGGCAGCAGTATCCTTTATAGTAAATTATGCGTGCTATTTCTCAGAGATTTATCGTGGAGGAATTCAGAGTGTACCAAAGGGACAGCAGGAAGCAGGACTTGTGCTTGGTATGACGAAGAGCCAGATCTTTTTCAAAGTTACTTTATTGCAGATGATCAAACGGATCGTACCACCAATCTCAAATGAGATCATTACTTTGGTCAAGGATACATCATTGGCACGTATTATTGCGTTACAGGAGATCATCTGGGCAGGTCAGGCATTCCTGAAAGGTTCTCAGGGAATCTCAGGTCAGATATGGCCATTGTTCTTTACAGCAGTATATTATCTGGTATTCAGCGGTATTCTGACAATCCTTCTTGGATGGTTAGAACGCAAACTGGATTATTTCAAGTAAGGAGGATGGTAACGTGGCAATATTAGAGGTTCGTAATATAGAGAAGAGCTTTGGCTCAACAAAGGTACTTAAGAATATTGATTTTTCCCTGGAACAGGGACAGGCACTTGCCATTATCGGTTCGTCCGGATCCGGTAAGACAACTTTACTTCGTTGTCTTAACTTTTTGGAAAGACCGGACAAAGGTAAGATCATTGTACAGGGAGAAACTTTATTTGATGCAGAGGATCCGGCAACGATGAAGGAAAAGGATGTCCGGATGAAACGTCTGCATTTTGGAATGGTATTTCAGTCATTTAATCTGTTTCCACAGTATACGGCATTGGAAAATGTAATGTTGGCAAACCAGTTACTTGAGAAAGAGAAACCGGGATTTAAAGAGCATAAGAAAGAGATCTATGCGCAGATTGAAGAGCATGCAAAAGAGTTGTTAGATAAGATGGGATTGTCTGATCGTGCAGATCACTATCCGCATCAGTTATCCGGCGGTCAGCAGCAGAGGGTTGCGATTGCAAGAGCGTTGGCGTTGCATCCGGATATTCTGTGTTTTGATGAGCCGACATCGGCATTGGATCCGGAGCTTACCGGTGAGGTGCTGAAGGTGATCCGCAGTCTTGCAGATCAGAATACAACGATGGTTATTGTAACGCATGAGATGGCATTTGCAAGAGATGTAGCGGATCAGGTGATCTTTATGGATGAGGGTATCATTTTAGAGCAGGGAGATGCAAGACAGGTGATCGAGCATCCGACACAGGAACGTACCAAACAATTTTTATCAAGATTTGCTGAGAATTAGGTTCAATAAAAGGAGGAATGATTACAGATGGAACAGTACAAGAAAGAATTTATTGAGTTTATGATTGATTGTAATGTATTAAAATTTGGAGATTTTGTCACGAAAAGCGGAAGAAAGACTCCGTTCTTTGTAAATACGGGATTTTATCGTACCGGTTCCCAGTTAAAGAGACTTGGTGAATATTATGCGGAAGCGATCAATAATGAGTTTGGAACAGATTTTGATGTATTATTTGGACCGGCTTATAAGGGAATTCCTCTTACCGTAGCTACTACAATGGCAATTGCAGATCGTTATGATGAGGATATCCGCTATTGTTCGAACCGGAAAGAAGTAAAAGATCATGGTGATAAGGGAATTCTTTTAGGAAGTCCGATCGAAGATGGTGATAAGGTTGTGATCATTGAGGATGTAACAACAGCAGGTACTTCTATCGAAGAGACCTTACCGATCATCAAGGCACAGGGCAATGTAGAGATGGTTGGAATGGTTGTATCGGTTGATCGTATGGAACGCGGTCAGGGTACCAAATCCGCATTAAAAGAAATCGAAGAGAAGTATGGTTTCAAGACAACTTCTATTGTGACAATGGCAGAAGTGGTTGAACATTTGTATAATAAACCATATAAGGGTAAGATTGTGATCGATGATACATTAAAAGCAGCAATTGATGCATACTATGAACAGTATGGTGCAAAATAGACAGATGCGATCAGGTAAGCATTCGTTAAAAAGTGCATATTAAAAATGGAGGTGTTTTATGAGCGAAAAAGTTTACAAGACAATGAGTAAAGTCGGTGCGTGGAATATTGTATTTGGTATTGTTATGATTGTAGTAGGGTTGACGGTGGGAATCATGCAGATCATACATGGGGGCAAACTGTTAAGCGACAAAAAAGAGATTATGTTCTAAATAATCAATTGAATGGTATAGGAGAAGAAGCTTTCGGCATGATAAATAATGTCGGAAGCTTTTTTATGGGTGCGCATATTTTTGAACAGATGTCTTTTTATGAAAATAAGAAATAGGTCTTTTCATATAAAAGAAAGTGTGTTATAGTAATAATATGTGTTGTGGTTTTTGATACTACATCGTGTTATGTAATAAATATGTATGGTCTTGCGGATGTATGCAAGAAATAGAGAAAAGATAGAGTAAGGAGATATTACATGGCTTATCAGATTATTACAGACAGTTCCTGTGACCTGAGTCCGGAGCTTGTGAAGGAAAAACAGTTGCATGTCGTACCGTTTTATATATCATTTGATGAAGAGAATTATTTCAAAGAGAATGAAGAGATTAAGGTGCATGAATTCTATCAGAAGATGGTAGATCATCCGGATGTTTTTCCCAAAACATCCCTTCCTTCTGTAGAGGATTATATGGATGCGTTTACCCCGTATCTGCAACAGAAGATAGATATTATATGTATCTGTATTACCACAAAGTTTAGTGGATCTTATAATTCTGCATCCACTGCGAGAGATATCTTGTTAGAGGATTATCCGGATGCAAAGATTACGGTGATTGATGCCACAGTCAATACAGTGTTGCAGGGAATTCTGGTATTAGAGGCTGTCCGAATGAAGGAAGATGGACTTTCTTATGAGGAAGTGATTGAAGAAATTGACCGGATCAAAGGAACAGGCAGAATCATTTTTACAGTTGGGAATATGGATTATCTGATTCATGGAGGACGTGTTGGCAAGGTTATGAAAGTAGCGGTCAATGCATTGAAGATTCGTCCGATGATTATTTTGAAAGAGGGAGAGATTTTCCCGTTTGGAGTTGCAAGAAGCCGTAAGAAGTCTATTCAGAAGATTCTTGAAAAGACCAAAGCGCATTTTAAGGAGATTAATGAATCGCCGGACGATTATCAGATTGTAATCGGCTATGGATATGATTATGAGGAAGCAGTGGAATTCCGTCGGGAATTGCTTGAATCGTTACAGACATACTCAGATGTTCAAAATGTTGATATTTTCCAGATCGGAGCCATGATCGGGGTTCATACCGGTCCTTATCCGTTGGGAATCGGTTTGATTCGCAAATATGATCGTTAATATATACCGTCGGAAATATATGGATAGATTTCCGGCGGTATATTTTATGAGAAAATGTGGAAGAATAGGAATAGAATAGTAGGGAACGGAAATGGACGAACCTTGTAAAACTGCACAATTTCTTGTCGATGGAGTGGCAAAAACGGAGAAAATTTGGAAATAAGAGGAAAACGACTTACGAAAGTAAAATTTTTCTGCTATTATAGTAACAGATGTTAAGAAATGATCAAATTTTAGAAAGAGAGGAGTAAAATGTTTAAAGTTGGTGAGTATGTCGTATATGGAATGAATGGTGTGTGCAGAGTGGAAGAGATCGGACCGATGCCTTTGAGTGGAATGGACAGTGATAAGATTTATTATACATTGTTACCGCTTTATACAAAGGGAAGTACGGTGTTTACTCCGGTAGATAATAAGAAGGTTAAGATCCGCTCGGTAATTAGTAAGAAGCAGGCATTAGAATTGATGGACGAGATGCCGGATGTAGAAGAGATTGAAGTTGTGGATGATAAGAAACGGGAACTGGCATACAAAGAGGCACTGAAGTCTTGTGATTGCCGGGAATGGATGCGGATTATCAATACCGTGTATAAGCGGAAGGAAGAACGTCAGGCACAGGGAAAGAAGATGTCGGCGTGTGATGAGAGATATCTGAAACAGGCACAGGATAGTTTGTTTGGTGAATTTGCGATCAGTCTCAGAATTGAGAAGAATGAAGTAGAAGATTATATGGAGCAGAGATCTAATCTCAAAGAGATGGCACCTGCATCATAAGCATATAATAGTTGGAAATTCAAGAGTACCTCAAAGCGAATGAAAGCTTTGGGGTACTTTTTGTTGTGTATTAAACGTTGTCTCTTTATCAGAAATTCAATATGAATCGCAGATTTCTTATATATACATTTATTAGGGCACTTGGTAGCATTAAGATAATAATTGAAATGAAGGAAGAGGTTAATTATGGAGAATATATGTGAATTGCAACGGGGCGCAGGAATTCTGTTACCGGTGTCGAGTCTTCCGTCTCCTTATGGAATTGGCACATTTGGTAAGGCAGCGTATGAATTTGTTGATCAGTTAGTAGAGGCTGGTCAGAAGTACTGGCAGGTATTACCGTTGGGTCCAACCAGTTATGGAGACAGCCCTTATCAGTCTTTTTCAGCATTTGCAGGAAATCCATATTTTATTGATCTGGATATGTTATGTGAGGAAGGATTGTTGAAAGTAGATGAGCTCCGTTACATTAAATGGGAAGAGCGATTGGATCGCGTCGAATATGGATTACTATGGGAGCAGCGATACGGGGTGCTGAAACGGGCATTCATTCGTAGCAATCATAAAACAACAGAAAAGTTTCAACATTTTCTGGAAGAAAATGCACAATGGATTCAGGATTATGGATTGTTCATGGCATGTAAAGAGCATTTTGAAAATGTGGAATGGCTGAAATGGGATAAGGATATCCGGTTTCGGCAGTCGGAGGCATTGCAACGATATTGTAAGACATTTTCGCAGGAGATAGAGTTCTATCAATTCTTACAATATAAGTTTTATGAACAATGGAGCAGTCTTAAAAAATATGCAAATGAACACGGAGTAGAGATTATCGGAGATATGCCAATCTATGTGGCATTAGATAGCGTAGATGTCTGGGTGAATCCAGGACTATTTAAGTTAGATGAAGAAAGAAATCCTGTTTGTGTGGCAGGATGTCCACCGGACGCTTTTTCGGATGATGGACAGAAGTGGGGAAATCCATTATATAACTGGAAGGTTATGGAAGTGGAGGAATTTGCCTGGTGGAAACGCCGAATGGCAGCAGCCGCAAAGTTATTTGATGTAGTAAGGATTGATCATTTTATCGGTATTGTCCGGTATTATGTGATTCCGGCAAATGACAGTGCCAGAAATGGCTGGTTTGAATGGGGACCGGGTGAAAAATTGATCCGGGCATTAGATGAGGCAAGAGGCAGGACGAAGATCATTGCGGAGGATTTGGGTGTTGTAATCCCACAGGTGGGAGAACTGTTAGAGAAAGCAGGATATCCGGGAATGAAGGTTATTGAGTTTGCGTTTGATGGCAATACAGACAATCCATATCTGCCGCATATGTATCAGAAGAATTGTGTGGTTTATGGAGGAACCCATGACAATGAGACATTGGTTGGTTATTACGACAACTTAAGTGTAGATAACTTGGCATATGCATTACAGTATACGGACTGTTCGAATCGGGCAGATCTGATTGAAAAGGTATTTCTGATGGCATATCGGAGTGTTGCAGATACAGTAATTTTCCAGATGCAGGATGTTTTGGAAAAGGGAAATGAAACCAGAATGAATCTTCCGGCTACTATTGGGGAGAACTGGAGATGGCGGCTAACAGAGGGAGAATTCACAAAAGAAAAGAGAAACTGGCTTAAAAGTTTATCAATTATATATGGAAGGGAGTAACAGAGATGTTAAAGGAAAGAGCAAATGCGGTATATGGAAAGGATTTAAAGGAATTAACAAAGGAGCAGATCTATGTGCTGCTACTTACCATCTGCAAAGAGCAGGCGGATGAGAAAAGAAAGTGTTATGAAGATGGAAAGAAGAAGCTATATTACATATCAGCAGAATTTCTGATCGGTAAAATGTTAGGCAACAATCTGATCAACCTTGGGATCTATGATGAAGTGAAAAAGGAATTGGCAGATGTGGATGTAAGCATTGCTGAGATTGAAGAATTAGAAGCGGAGCCGTCTCTTGGTAATGGAGGATTAGGGCGTCTGGCAGCTTGCTTTTTAGATTCCATTGCAACCCTTTCTCTGAATGGTGATGGAATCGGATTAAACTATCATTTAGGATTGTTCAAACAGGTATTTGAAAAGAATCTGCAGAAGGAGACAAAGAATCCATGGATCACGAAGGATAGCTGGTTAAGAAAGAGAGAGGAGGCATTCACGGTTGAATTTGGTGATTTCTCCATTCAGTCTGTGCTATATGACATGGATGTCATTGGTTATAATAACCGTGTGAATAATCTGCATTTATTTGATGTGACAGAACCGGATGAAGAGGCGGTTACGGAAGGGATTACATTTGATATGCATGAGGTGAGAAAGAATCTGACATTGTTCTTATATCCGGATGACAGTACCGAGGACGGAAGACTTCTCCGTGTTTATCAGCAGTATTTTATGGTAAGCTGTGGTGCACAGTTGATCTTAAAGGAGGCGAAAGAAAGAGGAAGTAATCTGCATGATCTGACAGAGTATGTAGTGATCCAGATTAATGATACGCATCCGTCGATGGTGATTCCAGAGTTGATCCGGCTCTTGATGAAAGAGGGAATTGATATTAAGGAAGCAATTGCTATTGTAGAGAAATGCTGCGCCTATACGAATCATACGATCTTAGCAGAAGCATTGGAAAAATGGCCAATGCACTATTTAGAGAAGGTAGCACCGGCTATCGTTCCGATTATTAAAGTGTTAGATAGCATTAAGAAGGTGGAATATCCGGCGAAGAATCTTGCAATCATTGATGATGAGAACCGTGTACATATGGCACATATGGATATTCATTACGGTTTCAGTGTCAATGGTGTGGCGTATCTGCATACGGAGATTCTGAAGAACAATGAGTTAAAGCAATTCTATGAGATTTATCCAGAGAAATTTAATAATAAGACGAATGGTATAACGTTCCGTAGATGGTTGTTACACTGTAATCCAGAGCTGGCAGAGTTGCTGGATAAGGAGATTGGAACCGGTTACCGCAAGGATGCCACCCAATTAGAGCAGTTATTGGCAAAGGCAGAAGATGCAGACTTGCAGCGGGAGATTCTGTCCATGAAAGCAGACAATAAGAAAGAACTGGCAGAGTACATTGCCAGGACAAGAAATGTGCAGATAAATCCAGAGGGCATCTTTGACATTCAGGTGAAACGTCTGCATGAGTACAAGCGCCAGCAGTTAAATATTCTCTATGCGATCCATAAGTATTTAGAGATCAAAGCAGGTAAGAAGCCAAGCACGCCAATTATTATGATCTTTGGAGCAAAGGCAGCACCGGCATATACGATTGCCAAGGATATCATTCATTTAATTCTCTGTATGCAGGAGTTGATCGAGAATGATCCAGAGGTCAGACCGTATCTTCAGGTTGTTATGTTGGAAAACTATAATGTGACAGCGGCGGAGAAGGTATTTCCGGCTTGTGATATCTCGGAACAGATCTCTTTGGCATCAAAGGAGGCAAGTGGTACCGGTAATATGAAGTTCATGTTAAATGGTGCAGTTACGTTAGGAACGGAGGATGGAGCAAATGTAGAGATCCATGAATTAGTAGGGGATGACAACATTTACATCTTTGGAGAGGACAGTCAGACAGTAATAGACCGGTACGAGCGTGGAGATTACTGTGCAAAGGATTATTATGAAAAGAATCCGGTGATCAAAGAAGCGGTTGACTTTATGATAGGAGATGAGTTAAAGTCAATAGGAGATGAAGAACATTTAACACGTCTTTATAATGAGTTGATTGGTAAAGACTGGTTTATGACATTCCCAGATATGGAAGAATATATTGCAGCAAAGGAACGTATCTATGCAGATTATGAAGATCGAAGTGCGTGGGCGAAGAAGATGATCGTGAATATTGCAAAGGCAGGATTCTTCTCTTCTGACCGTACGATCGAGGAGTATAACAGAGATATTTGGAAATTATAAGAAATTGAGGTTTGATATATGGAACATTGGTGGAAGAATAGCGTAGTATATCAGGTGTATCCAAGAAGCTTTAAGGATAGTAATGGAGATGGAATCGGTGATATTCCGGGTATTATTGAGAAATTAGATTATCTGAAAGAATTAGGAATTGATGCGATCTGGTTAAGTCCGGTATGCAAGTCGCCAAATGATGATAATGGATATGATATTAGTGATTATCGTGATATTATGGATGAATTTGGTACAATGGCAGATATGGAGAGCTTGATCGCAGAGGCAGACAAACGGGGTATCCGGATTATTATGGATATGGTGTTCAATCATACTTCAGATGAACATAAGTGGTTTGTGGAGGCTCGGAAGAGTAAGGATAATCCATATCGTGATTATTATATATTCAAAGACAATGTGGATGGTAAAGTGCCGAATGATATGGGATCTATGTTTTCTGGAAGTGCGTGGGAATACGATAAGGTAACGGATTCCTATTATCTGCATCTTTTCAGTAAAAAGCAGCCGGATCTTAATTATGCGAATTCAAAGGTACGGCAGGAGATGATCGATATTCTCAATTTCTGGATAGATAAGGGAGTTGGCGGATTCCGGTTAGATGTTATCGAACTGCTTGGTAAGATTCCGGAACAGAAGATTACCGCCAATGGACCGCATCTGCATGAGTATATTCATGAGATGTATGAGCAGGCATTTTCCAGAAAAGATCTGGTGACGGTCGGAGAATGCTGGTGCGCAGACGAAGAGATTGGAAAGCTATACAGCAACCCGGAACGTGGGGAGTTATCTATGATCTTCCAATTTGAACATATGGTATTAGATGAAGTGCCGGGCAAGGGAAAGTGGTATTTGAAACCGTTGGAATTAGGGGAACTGAAACGTGTCATGAACAAATGGCAGATGGCATTTCATGGAGACGGCTGGAATAGCTTGTTCTGGAATAACCATGATCTGCCGAGAATTGTATCCCGGTTTGGGGATGACGGAGTGTATCGGGTAGAAAGTGCTAAGATGTTAGCGACGTTGCTGCATGGTATGAAGGGAACGCCGTATATTTATCAGGGTGAAGAGCTTGGTATGACGAATATTCATCTGAATACGATTGAGGAATATGAGGATATTGAGACATTGAATATGTACAAAGAGAGGATTGAAAAAGGAGAAAGTCATGAAGATATTATGACAAGTATCTATGCGAAGAGCCGGGATAATGCGCGAACACCGATGCAGTGGGATTCTACAGAACATGCCGGATTCACAACGGGTAATCCGTGGTTTGCAATCAACCCGAATTATGATACAATCAATGCGGCAAATGCATTAGCAGATGAGAATTCCATCTTCTATCATTATCAGAAGCTGATCGCTTTACGCAAAGAAAGAGAGATCTTCACGGAGGGTGATTTCCGTATGTTATGTATGGAGCATCCAAGTGTGTTTGCATATGAAAGAGTCTGGAAAGATGACAGGATATTAGTGGTATGTAACTTTTATGGAGAAGAGGTTTCAATTTCATTAGAATCAGAATTACAGGAGAATCTGCCGGGAAGGATTGTGTTATCTAATTATCCGGACAGCGGGGAGGATTACTATCGGGGATTGAAACTGCGCCCCTACGAAGCGGTTATGTATGAGCTTGGATGAATATTCAAGCAGGAAAGAAGGTGGCGGATATGTATTCTTTATTGATTGTAGATGATGAGAAAATTGAACGGAATGGAATTAAGTTCCTGTTGAAGCAGACAGGAATCGAGTTAGAGGTGCATGAAGCTTGCAATGGAAAGGATGCGATTGCTTTCTTAGAGGAGAATAAGGTAGATATGCTCCTTACGGATATTAAGATGCCATTTATTGATGGTATGGAATTATTGAAAAGCGTAAGTCCGTTGTATCCGGAGATGAAATGCATTATCTTTAGTGGATATAGTGAATTTGAATATGCCAAGGGAGCCATGAGAATGGGCGTAAAGGACTATATTCTAAAGCCTGTTGATCCGGAGGAATTCTCCAGGACACTGAATAAAGTTATTCAGGAATTAGAGGAACAACAGCTCAGTAAGGATCGTGCAGCAGAGACAGATAGTTTCATGAAAGAACATATTTTGTATTCCTTGATAAATGGAATGAATCCAATGGAAGTGGAACGGAATGTACCGGCTGGTTGTTATCAGCCGCAGGAGCTGGAAGTCTATTCACGGATGATCTTATTAGAAGTAAATGATGATTTTTTTGGGAGAATCGGTGCGGATCTTACTAATATTTTGAAAGAGATTGAAGCAAAACAAGAGGGACAATATCAATATCTGAATCTGAATGAACAGCAGAGTGTATGGCTGACAAGCAGCATGTCCAAGGAACAATGCCGAAGTATGGTAGAGCAGTTGGCTGGTCTGTTGCATAAAAGATATGATGTCACCTGTTTTGCCGCAATCAGTGAACCGATGGAAGATCCGGTGAACAATATGGGAGCAATTTTTGATTGCTTAGAGGAACGGATGGAGCAGAAGTTCTATCAGACAGAGTGTAAGATTTTCTGGGAAAAAGAGATTGCGCATGATAATGTGATCGCACAGATTGATGATGATACTTTAATGAAACAGATGAAGCAGGATATTAAGATGAAGGATATTCATTGTCTGCGGCAGCATTTCAATTCTATGTGTGAGAAGTATAAAGGGAATAATTCTTTTTCACAGGTGTATATTAAGTTCATTTTCTCTAATTTGTTAAAGGATTTTTACGAGAATCTTCCCAATATCTCAGAGCAAAAGTTAAATGACGAGATTGAGGAACTGTATTGTTCGAAAGATTTCGCCACTGTTATGACAATCATTAACCGGAATATTGACCGGTTAGAGCAGGAGTTTGGGCGGAATCCTCAAATGATCCATCGTGAGATTGAGTCAGTAAAGACATATATTTATGAGAATTATGATAAAGAGATTAGTGTAGATTATTTGGCAGATATGGTATATATGGCACCAAGCTATCTGAGTCATATTTTCAAGAAAGAGACCGGACAGAATCTAAGTAAGTTTATTAAGGCATACCGGATGGAGCGGGCGAAGGAGATGTTGGAGACAACACATAATAAGATTGTGAATATCAGTTATGCCGTAGGATATCCGAACGTCTCATATTTTTGTCAGAGCTTTCGGGAGTATTTTGGTGTAAGTCCGCAGAAGTACCGGGATCAGGGAGAGTAGTATGAGATACTTACGCAAGAAATTCAAAGATATGAAGATCCGTTACAAGATCTTATCAACATTTATTTTGATTGGAGTAATCCCAATGTTTATATTGGGATTTTTTTCCTATGCGGAGGTTCGTAAATTATTGATCAGGCAGGAGCAGAGTAACATGTCGGATTATCTTAATCAGGCAATCATGAGTGCGGATAATCAGATACAGATATATAATAATCTGTCGGAGTATATTTCATATAATGATACGATTGCCAGGATTCTTTCCTATGAATATAACAACTATTATGAGATGTATGAGCAATATACGAAGGTGTTAGATCCAATGCTGTCATCCATTAAGTATTTTAATGATGGGGTACAACAGTTCACAATCTATGCGGATAATGATTCATTAGTCAAGCATGATACAACGATTGCCCCGATGTCGGATGTTGCGGATGCTGTATGGTATAAACAGGTATTAGAATCGGATAGCCGTAATATTAACTGGCTTGTACGTAAGACTGGCAAAGAAGTATTCTCTGTTCGTCTGATGCCTGCTATGCAGAAACAGGATGCTTCTGGTATTTTATATGTGAAGGTGGACTATGATAAGCTGTTTGAATCTTTTCGGGATATGGGTGACAGCCAGTATGGTGTCTATGTAGTTAATGATCAAAATGATATCTTGTTTGAGACAGCGTCTTATGATACAGATTCAGAGAATGCGTTAAAATTATCCAGCATTACAAAACAATCAGAGGCATGCAGTAATTATACGATTGTAAGTGCTGATATGGTGACCGGATGGAAGGTATGGTTTTATAAGCCCAACCGGGTTATTGGAAATTCTGTGCAGCCGTTGATTGTTGCTATTCTCATCATGACTGCATTTTGTATTTTGTTCTCGGTTGTGGCAACAACGGTTTTATCTAAGGTGATGGTAAGCGATATTGAGAAATTGACGAAGAACATGAAGGCAGTTGAGAAGGGAGATATGGAGATTCAGGTTGTCAGTGAATCGGCAGATGAGGTAGGTAATCTGATCCGTGGATTTGGCAATATGATCAATCGGATCAATCAATTGATCAACGAGGTATACAAAGGTAAGATATCACAAAAAGAATCAGAGATGCGAGCGTTGCAGGCGCAGATCAATCCCCATTTTTTATATAATTCACTTTCCCTGATCAACTGGAAAGCGTTGGAGACAGAACAGATGGAGATTAGTCGTTTGACTTTGCTCTTATCCACATTTTACCGCACTGCACTGAATCGAGGTAAAAATGTATTATCCATTCGGGATGAATTACGTAACATGAACTCATACTTGGAGATTCAGTTAATCATGCATGATCATGCATTCCATGTTGCATGTGATGTAGAAGAAGGAATTATGGAATGTCAGACACTTAACCTGATTCTGCAACCATTAGTTGAGAATGCTATTGATCATGGTATTGACTTGAATGAGGAGGGTGCAGGATTAATTTCCATCCGAGGCTGGTCGGAAGGTAACAGGATATATCTCACCGTAACGGATAACGGTGTCGGTATGGATGAAGAGACTGCAAATTCTATCCTTACAAAGGAATCAAAGGGGTATGGTATCTGCAATGTCAATGAACGTATTATGCTTTATTATGGTGAGGCTTACCACCTTACCGTTGAAAGTACACTGGGAGTTGGCACAACAATCACAATCTGCATTCCCAAAATCCACATGTAGATTTATACCCTTGCACAACGTAAGGGAGACGGACGCACGAAACATTAAGTTATGAACCGGTTGTTTTGAATATAACATTATCATCGC
>OMBG01000077.1_pt1 | contig 51364 bp, 53 predicted proteins | sample 1674251 | NCBI WGS metagenome assembly OMBG01 (sample SAMEA103958153, study PRJEB25191) | human gut metagenome | reverse complement strand
GTTCTGGATATGCTCTGTAGCTTGTCTTTTCTACTGATTAGATAGCTGCTATACCAGTCAACCAGGTTCTTACCCATATTATCCAAGGTCTTACAGTCCGGTGTCTGAATGGAACCTAAAGTCATGCATTCATGGTTGTCGATGTCAATGACACCGATGCCCATGATTTCTAATCCTCGCTTATAATCCCCGGCACAGCCTGACCAGAAGTAACCAATCCAAGGTGTCTTATGACCGGACTTGGGGATATAGGAAGGATCGATGGCGATGGCTTTTCTTTTGCCTGTGAGATGCTTGCTGATGATAGAGGCGTTGAACGCAAACCAGTCGAAAGTTTCATTTTCAAAAAGGTTACGGTAGGTCTGTTCCGAAAAACATCCATACCTGCCCAATTGGAGGAAGTTTATACGATCCGGGATGGCCATGAATAATTTCATGGTGTCCATGAACGTTTTTTCAAAAGGTTTGTGTATATTCACGACTGATTTGAGAGCCGACAGGCACTCGGATTGGTATTGCATAAGGAGTGTTTCTTTAGCCATAATTAGATGAGTAGTTAACTTCTAATTTACTAAAAAAATCAACGAATTATGCAATACTTTTCACCTTTGTTATCAACAGGTTAGCCCATTTTTTTCAGCACATTTCTTCATGCTTAACCATTCGTTTTTGACAACATTTCAATGACCTCTTTAATGTTTTCGAACCGACTTTTGCCGGTTCTATTGTTTAACTTTTAATTTTTCGGTAAAAATTTACCGAAGTATTATCTCAAAAGAAAAGAGAATAAATATATTATGTTAAACTTAGAAGGTCTGCTATGAGACAAAAAGACAGATTTTTATTGCTTTTGGTATTGGCCAGTTTGCCGATAGGCAGAATGGCGGCAGAGGAATTGGAGAGCACATCGCCAAGTCCGATTCGGCAGGAAATCCGGCAAAGTTCAGTACGAATAACCGGAACTGTAGTAGATGTACAGGGTGAACCGATAATCGGTGCTTCCGTTGTAGAAAAAGGTACGAGTAACAATGGTGTGATAACGGATGTAGACGGAAACTTCGTCCTGAATGTTTCACCGGGAAGCACGTTGCAGATTTCGTATGTGGGGTATGGTACTCAGGAGATTGTGATTGGTTCCCAACGTTCTTTCAATATTGTGATGAAAGAGGACACTGAGTTATTGGATGAAGTGGTGGTAATGGCTTATAACACTACGGTCAAACGAAAATTGACCAATGCCGTAACAACCGTTGACACGGAACAGATTAGTGATTTGGCGGCTTATTCCAGTGTTTCCCAAGCCATTCAGGGACGTGCCCCGGGTGTGTATATCAGTAATAGTACGGGTATGCCCGGATCGACACCGTCTTTGAAAATCCGTGGTAATGACGCTCCGTTGTATGTAATCGATGGGATTGTGCAGGATGCCGAGACATTTAACCGCTTGAATTCACAGGACATTGAAAGTATTTCTATTATGAAGGATGCCGCTTCTGCCGCAGTTTATGGTGCAGTGGCAGGTAACGGCGTGGTAGTGGTGAAAACCAAATCGGGAAAGATCGGCAAGACGAGAATTAATTATACGTTCGACCAGCAAATCAATCAGCCTACCAATCGGAAAGAAAACATTTCTTCGTATGAATTGGCAACGACTGCAAATGAGATAAATCGGATGTTTGGTAGTCCGGAGCCATATGATCAAACCGCTTTGGACGCGTATCGTACGGGGTCGGATCCCATCAATTATCCAAATCTGGACTGGTGGGACATTGTAATGCGTAAGGTCGCCACAGCGCAACGCCATTCGTTGACGATAGATGGCGGTAGCGAGGCAACTCAGTATCACATGTCATTGGGCTATTACAATCAAGGTACATTGGCGAAGCCTGTTAATGGGCAGGATGTTTTCAATTATAAGCAATATAATGTAGGTATTAATGTCAATCATACATTTGAAAATATCGGTTTGAAAGTAGGTTTCGACTTCAAAGGGTCTTTGAACACAAGTAAGGGTAAAAATGAAGGCAATATAGCCGGTACGGCAAAAACACTGGCCAATGTCAGGTTGTATAACGCAGAGGGTAAATACTATGCGAATACTCCTTATCTGAGTGTTGATCCCGCAACAGGGTATACGCAGAAGAAAAAGCCGATTGCAAATGTGCGTCTGAACTTGGATTGGGATGTTATTGGAGTAAAGGGACTGAAAGCAACCTTTGTGGGGAATTACCGGAGCAGGAACTCTAGTGAAAAACAATGGAACAAGGCTTATGTACCTTCTTATTATGATGATGGTACGCAATTTGAGGCTACGTCCGATCCGTCTTTGATGATGCGCAAGGATGATGGTTGGCGGTATGAGTTGAATGTAGGACTTCGTTATAATACGACCATCGCGCAGAAACATACATTGGATATTGGCGCCTATTACAACCAGTTGGAAGAATATAGCGAGTGGATCAGCGCGACTCGTCAGAATTATTTGTCTTCTTCGGTTGACCAGATTTTTGCAGGGCCTACTTCTTCTATGTCCAATGATGGTGGTGCGTCGGAGAAAGGGCGTTTGGGATTTATTGGTGTGCTCAACTACGACTTTATGGGTCGCTATCTGTTGACGGCTAACTTCAGATATGACGGAAGCGACAACTATGCCAAAGGTAACAGATGGGGATTCTTCCCGTCTGTATCTGCCGGTTGGGTGATCTCAGATGAGAAATTCATGCAGAATATTAATGATGCCATAAAGATGGATCTTTTCAAGATACGCGCATCGTGGGGTAAAACGGGTATTGATGGTGAGCGTTTTGCTTATTATGCAAACTGGAGTATGGGTTCGGTGAATTTTGATGTGAATGGAAATCGTGCCCCTGGCGTTACCATTCCGGGTTTAATATCGCCTGACCTGTCATGGTATTTTACTCGCTCGTTTAATGTCGGTTTTGATTACGCATTTTTGAACAATCGCTTGAGTGGATCGGTGGATTATTTTGTGCAGAATACAGAGGGCTATTTGATAAATCCTACTGATATTTATAAGACTCCTTTAGGTACCGATCTTCCTAAAATCATGTCGAATGACAAATATAGACGTGCCGGTGCCGAATTTATGGTCAGATGGCGTGACACAGCCGGTAAGTTGAATTACGAAGTGGGTGCAAATCTTTCGTTCTACGATAAACTTTGGGTCAGAAAAACGCAAGACCTGACAGTGGCGGCCAATCCATTGACCAATGAAGTAGGCAAAACCATTTCAGACGGTACACGTACGTGGATTACGGACGGTCTGTATCAGACAGCCGACGATTTGTTGGACAATCCTCATGCTTCCTGGACTTCTAATCTTGTAACGGGTGATATTAAATATGTGGACGTGAATGGTGACGGTCGCATTGATACGAATGCTACTTATTCGGGTGATAAGGTGTTCAATCACCGCAAGTCGGAGCCTTTGATGCAATATGGTATTGATTTCCTGTTGGAATATGATGGTTTTTTCTTAAGCGGATTGATACAAGGTGCCGGTTCAAACTGGAAGTTTATCGGACAGAACGCGATGCCGATGGGAGTGGATCGTTTGAGATATAGCAAAGAACTTGATTATTGGACTCCTACCAATACTGATGCGCGTTTCCCGCTTCTTGACCCGGGAACCGGACGTGCAAATAACAGTCAAAGAGATGTAACTTACTGGATGGTCAATTGTGCTTATGTCCGTTTGAAAAATCTCCAGTTTGGTTACGACTTCAAGCATAAGTTGTTGAAGAACGTTCCATGGATAGCCAGTGCTAAGTTGTCGTTAGTAGGACAGAACCTGTTAACCTTCTCTGACGCAAACTTCTTTATGGACCCGGAACAAGGAAATACGGAAAACTCAGGTTATCCTATAACCCGAACATATTCAATTGTGTTTAGTTTAGGATTCTAAAAACAGTAAAAATTATGAGAAAAAATAAAATATTATTTAATTTATGGATTGCCGCTTCTGTTCTTTCTTTTACATCGTGTATGGGTGTATTGGATAAGGAACCTTTAGACTTGATGACGGAAGAAAATGTGTGGAATGATGTGAAATTGGCTCAAGGTGTAGTCAACAAATGTTATAGCAGTATTTTTTATTTTTCAAAATACCAAAGTGACGGTAAAGACCGTGGCAGTGATTGCCAGACAGACCAGTTCTGGTGCCACTGGCACTTGGGTAATTGTGCGGATGACAACGTTTGGACTACTTCCACTGATTTTGGTTGGAACAAGTTCGGTGATGTTCGTAATGCCAATGTCGCCATAGAACATTTAACTGATGAGGTTGTACGCAGTCAGATAGGAGAGGACGAGGCGGATAATCTGTTGGGGCAGGCATATCTGTTGAAAGCTGCCACGTATTTTCTGCAAGCGCGTAAGTTCGGCGGATGGATTATTGTAGAACATTCCTTGGACAGTGATGGACAGAATGCCGCCAAAGATGAGGCGGCGGCTGAGAAGCTGCAGTTGCCGCGCGCAACCATGAAGGAGACTTATGACTATGCGATAGACCTGTGTGAAAAGGCAGCGTCATTGTTGAATGAAAAAAATGATTTCGGCGAATTATCTAAAGGAGCTACCTATGCCTTATTGTCGGAAATGTGCCTGCATGGAGCCATCTATATGCAGAAGTATGAAAGCGTTGACCCTAAACCTTATTTGGAAAAAGCGATCAAAGCTGTCGAGGATTTGGATAATTTGGGCTTGTATTCATTGGTTCCGGGGGAGGAATATGGAAAGATGTTTAAAGATTACCAGTATGCACAGACTTGTCCGGAGATAATTTTCAATATGCAAAGGAATAGTCTGTATACTACAACGGAACATGAAGATAACCGCTTCTTTATCCATCCCACCGGGGTTTCTTATCTGAATACTACGAAATTGAACCTGGCTTTTCAACCCATGGAGGGATTTGAGGCGTGGGGATATGGCACTGTATCTCCTACACCACAGCATATCGAGCGCGCTTATTACATCATTGATGAGGATGGAAAGGCCCGTCGCTTTGAAGAGTCGTTGAGATTCAGGGACAATATAGACATTGTGAATGAAGTGGATAAGGCTGACAACACTACGATGCGCGAAAAACGGAAATTAAAAGCAGGTTCAGCTTATGAGTCTATTACGGACTTGCTGTATACCGGTCGTGACCAACGTTTCTATCAGACGGTGGGTTATGACGGCGGACAATTGTTTGGCAATACCATCTATATGAGGACTGGTGGTAATTATCATCCGCTTTCTTATATTAAGACGAATCGCGAGAGAGGTTCCGTGACAGGTTATGTCTATAAGAAATTTGTGGTGGAAACACAGGCAAGTCCTGATAAAGCTCCGGTTGATTTAACCCGTCCGATATTCCGTTTGGGGCGTTGTTATCTGAATGCAGCTGAGGCTTATCTCTATTTGGGAGATGAAGCGAAAGCCATCCAGTATATCAATAAGACGAGGGTGACTCATGGCGGATTGCCTGCACTGACAAATGAAACTGGTGACGAACTGAAGAAGATTTATATCGATGAACGGGATGCTGAACTTGACTTGGAGAATGACAGATACTGGACGTTGATGCGCACCTCTATAGCCTGGGGTGTGATGCGTGAAAATGGTATTCCGGATGCCAATAACAAAGGCGGTTTGATTCCTATCCTGAATGGAGGAAACCAGAATGGAGCCGACGTTGCAACGATAGAAATTGAAGTTCCGGGTGACGCCATGGTCGAAGCGGATTTTATGAAGCCTAATGCGTATTTTCTCCGCGAACTTTATTCTCCGCAAACTGACCGCTATTTCCGTTTTACGGTAAACAAACGCTATTTGTTCCCGGTTCCGCAAAGCGAGATAGACCAGAATAAGAATATTAATCTGGAAGACCAGAATGAGAATTGGAAATAAATTATAAAGTGTACGATTATGAAAAAATACAGTATCTTATTGTTGCTTCCTTTCTTTTCCATGTTGTTTACTTCATGTTTAAAGGAGGGCTTGGATGAGGGAGTGCTTTCAACAGAATGTGACGTGACGAACATTCATTTCGAGCATAGATGGGCTACCGAAATGACGACTTCAGGGATGTATCAGTTGAATTTTATGGAGATGACAGTTAATAAAACGATTGATACGGAGAATTGTGTCATTGAGGTTCAGATTACGGTTCCGGCGGTAAGTAACAATTACCCGCAAGAACAACGTGACGCGACAACGCTATCCAACATGGCATGTTCCTTTGAGGTGTCCCGTGCCGCAAGTGTTGCCCCCTTGAATGGAGCACCGGTTTTGGGTAAATTGGGAGATTATACCAAAGAGCATACCTATCGGGTAATCTCTGCCTCCGGTGAATATAAAGATTGGACTGTAAAAGTTACATCATTTACTAAATAATTGCTTATATTGGGACGGGCGTGTCATAAAATGATATGATGAATTACGACACGCCCGCCTGTTTACTAACAAATAAATGGTAATTTCTATGAAGACCTTGATTTTGGCAGTGTTCCTGTTTTTAGGCTTAAACCATGTGTGTGCCCAACAGAAGTCTTTTACTCCCGGTGCCATCTGGAAGGATAATAACGGCGTTCCAATTAATGCGCACGGAGGCGGTATCTTATATGATGACGGTACTTACTACTGGTTTGGTGAGCATAAAACGGAAGGACGTGCAGGGAATGTGGCTCAAGTGGGTGTGCATTGCTACTCCTCAACGGATTTATACAATTGGACAGACCGAGGCATTGCCCTTAGCGTGAGCGATGATCCGGCAAGTGATATTGTGAAAGGCTGTATTTTGGAACGGCCTAAAGTGATATACAATCAGAAAACAGGGAAATATGTCATGTATTTCCATTTGGAGTTGAAAGGAATGGGGTATGCTGCGGCCCGTACAGGTGTTGCTGTGAGCGATAAAGTAACCGGACCTTATAAATTCTTGAAATCGCTTCGCCCGAATGCCGGTATCTTTCCGGTTAATATGACAGAAGCTCAACGCACCGCTACGATAACTCCCGAAGATATAAAAGGATTTAGCCCATCCGAAAAGGACTCGGTTATAGCCGACGGACTGTATGTTCGTCGTGACTTAAAAACAGGACAAATGTCTCGTGATATGACTTTGTATGTAGATGATGACCAAAAGGCCTATCATATTTACTCATCCGAAGAAAACAAGACGCTGCATATTGCGGAACTGACGGACGATTATTTGGATTACACAGGGAAATATTATCGCATTGACCCCGCTGGTTGGAATGAAGCTCCTTCTTTGTTTAAGAAAGACGGTCGTTATTATATGATTACTTCCGGATGTACAGGTTGGAATCCCAATCCGGCCCGTCTGTTGGTGGCAGATCATATTTGCGGTCCGTGGAAAAGATTGCCGGACAACCCGGCCATAGGGGCTGATGCTGAAACCACCTTTCACTCTCAGAGCACCTTCATTTTGCCGGCTCCCGGAAGGAAGGAGGCTTTCATCTTTATGGCAGACCGCTGGAAACCAGCCAATGCTATTGATGGCCGTTATGTCTGGTTGCCCATCGTGTTTGAGAACGGATTACCCGTTTTGAAGTGGTTGGATGAGTGGGATTTGAGTGTATTTGATAAACAATAGGAAACTTATGGTCCTATGATGCCGATGAAGAATTTTTATTTTCCCATCATCATGATTGCCATTGGTTGTCTGGGCTGCGTTCCGAAAAAACAGGTTCAAATTTCCAATCCTATTATGAATGGTTATTATGCCGATCCTTCTATGGTGCGATATGAAGGTAAATACTATATTTACGCAACAATAGACCCTTGGGGAAGCGATGAATTAGCTGTGTTCGAAACGGCAGACTTTCAGCATTTTGAGCGGAAGCACATTAACTGGCCAACCAAAGCGGCATGTACCAGTCCTACTTCGGGGAAAGACATGGTGTGGGCTCCGTCTGTCATACAGGGGAATGACGGAAAGTTTTATATGTATGTTTCAGTAGGTAATGAGATATGGGCCGGTATTGCGGAACATCCGCTCGGTCCTTGGCGAAATGCTAAAGAAGATGGTTCGCCTTTGATTCCGGGCAATCTGATCCCCGGATATCATATGATTGATGCGGAGTGCTTTATAGATGATGACAACCGTGCATATTTATATTGGGGGTCGGGACTGGATTGGAAAAACGGAAAATGTTTCATGGTTCCTTTAGCGGCAAATATGATTGATTTCATGGCAGAACCTGTGGATGTGACTCCGCCTCATTATTTTGAAGGTCCGGTCATGATGAAACGGAACGGCATTTATTACCTAATGTACTCCAATGGCAAGGCGATAGATTATACATATAATGTCCGGTATGCTATGGCCCGCAGTCCTTGGGGCCCGTTTGTGGAAGGAGTTAACAGTCCGATACTGCAAACCTCTGCGGATAGTGTGACGTATGGACCGGGCCATCATTGTGTGTTTTCTCATGATGGACAAATGTATATTCTTTATCACCGGATATTTCCGCAAAAGAAAGACTATGTGTTAAGGCAGCTTTGCCTTGATAGTCTGAATTTCGACAGTGAGGGGAATATTCTGGGAGTGAAACCGCAAGGCGTATCCTTGCGGTTCAATAATCGGAATGATTAATTATCGCAAGGAAATGAATAGGGTTGGTTCAAAAGTATTTGAGGAGCGTCCTTTTCATTCCGGGTGTAGTCGTGGGGACTTACGTATGGCCTCCTCATGTGTTTTGTGAGAATGTCTCTGCTATGAATTTTGCCCACAGACTGAATTACTTATGTCAAATTAGTGTAATGGTTAAAATGAAGATACTACAATTTATTTTATTTATTATGTGCTCCACGGCCGTTCAGGCACAAGAGCTTGTCACATACCAAATTCCCAAGGAGATGTTTTATTCTGCGCACAATGATGATTTCACGGTAAAAGTGCGTGTACCTGGGGGCGAGTGGAAAGACTTGTATGAATATAAGGTTGAGGTGGATATGGATAATCGGGAAACCGCTTCGATGGTATTCTTTGACTTTTCCGGAAAAGTGGAAATACAGGTAAGAAAAAACAATGGACGGGTTGATGACGTGCAGATTCGTCCGTTGTCATACGGCATTATTCCGGAGGTGGATGGCTCAATCGTCACTTTTACGCTCGACAGACCACGTAAGTTGTCGTTAGAGGTCAATGGAGACAAGTTACGAAATCTGCACATTTTTGCAAATGCCATAGAAACTGAGAAGCCTGCTTCGGATGATCCTGACGTCATTTATTTTGGTCCCGGATTACATCAGCCCCAGGAAAAAAACGGTGCGGTATTCCGTATACCTTCAGGGAAAACGGTGTATATTGACGGAAGTGCGGTTCTGAAAGGAAAACTTTTGGTTGAAAATGCGCAGGATGTGAAGATAATGGGACATGGTATCGTTTTCCAGCCGGAGCGCGGTGTGGAAATTCGTCATTCGCAAAATATTGTTGTGGACGGACCGGTCTTCATCAATCCCACGCATTACACAATTTATGGGGGTGAGGTTAACGGTTTAACTGTTCGTAACATTAAGTCATTCAGTAATCGTGGATGGAGCGATGGCATAGACCTTATGTCCTGTTCGGATGTATTACTGGAGAATGTATTCATGCGTAATTCGGATGATTGCATAGCTATTTACGGACATCGTTGGGAATCTTATGGGAATGTTCGGAATATCCATGTGAAAAATTCAACGCTTTGGGCTGACATAGCCCATCCCATCAACATCGGATTGCATGGAAATGCCGAAGCCGGTGGTGATACGATTGAAAATGTCACTTTTAGCGATATTGATATTTTGGAACACGATGAAGATGACCGCAACTGCCAAGGTTGCATGGCCATTTGTCCCAGCGACAATAATCTGGTGCGGAACCTGACTTTTGAAAATATCCGCGTGGAAGATTTTCAAGAAGGGCAGTTGTTTAACATACGGGTGCTGAATGATAAAAAGTATAGCAAGGCTCCCGGTCGCGGTATAGAGAATGTGCTGTTTAAAAATATCCGGTATAATGGTAAAGGGGCAAATCCGTCCATGATTTATGGATATGACAAAGAACGGGGAGTGAGAGATATCACGTTTGAGAATGTATGGATAAACGGTGAACTTATTGAGAATGCCTTACAAGGGAATATCATAGTAGGGGATTATGTTTCCGGTATACAGTTTAAATGATATGAATGTATTTGCTAAGGTGCTTTTCCTTAGTGGGTGTAATGTATAAATTAAAACATGGTTATGAATATGAGATTGATTTTTTGTTTATTGCTTCTGTTTACGGTTTCTTATAGCGGGCAACTGAAGTCGCAGACCGTAAATTCTCCCGATGGCGCTATCCGGATAGACTTTTCGTTGACAGAACAGTCAAAACGTAATTATCCGGAAGGCACTCCGATGTATGCGGTTTCTTATAAAGGTGAACCCTTCCTGTTGCCTTCCCGTTTAGGATTAGACTTGTTGGGGACGGCCGAAATGAAATCTTTTTTAAAGATAGAGAATGTTCTTCGTTCCGAAAAGCGTGGCGCTTGGAGGCCGCTCTATGGTGAGCGTAGCGAATATCCTGATAATTACAATGAGATGACGGTAGTGCTTAAAGAAACCTTGTCCCCGCATCGTCAATTTAAGATTGTTTTCCGTGCTTACAATGAGGGGATTGCGTTCCGTTATGAGATCCCTGCGCAGAAAGGACTTGAAAAAGTAGTTGTCAGCAGAGAACTCACAGAGTTCGTTTTTCCGCAATACACATCGGTGTGGCAGTCGTATGGGCATGAAGGCAAGTATTTTAAAGTTTATGTGAATGAAATTCAGCCCAATTGTGAATTACCACTTACGTGTGTGACCGAGAAAGGAACTTTTGGAGCGATATTCGAAGCCGGTAACAGCCATTATCCGCGGGCGTACGTTAAGTCGCTTCAGTCGCGTGGCACCTCTTTGGGTATATCTCTGCGAGGTGAAGCAAAAGGTTCCGAGGGAATGACCACTGCCTGGCGGGCCATAACGCTTGCGGAAAAACCGGGAGGACTCATCGAACAGAATTATTTGATACTTAATTTGAATGATTCATGTCGGCTTGCGGACACGTCGTGGATAAAACCGGGTACGGTAATGCGTGAGATAGGTCTGAACACAGAAGCCAGTTTTAAGCTGATAGATTTCTGTGCGCGTAAAGGTATAGACAATATTTTGTATGATGGGTTATGGTACGGACCGGATAAGGATATTAAGAGTTATCCGGGTACTCCGAAACCTGGATTGGATTTGCAGGCCGCTATCCGGTATGCCAAAGAAAAAGGTATCGGCGTCTTTCTGTATCTTGATAAGATAGCTGTAGAACGTTATGCGGATGAAGTTTTCCCCTTGTATGAGAAATGGGGTGTGAAAGGGATAAAACCGGGATTTGTGAGCACAGGGAACCAAGAGTGGCAAGAGTGGATTGAAGCCACGGTCAAGAAGGCTGCTGAATATCATTTGATGGTCAATATACATGACGCTTATCGTCCGACAGGTTTTAGCCGCACTTATCCGAATCTTGTGACTCAGGAAGGCATTCACGGTAATGAGCAGCAACCGAACGCCGATCATGACGCAATGTTGCCGTTCACGCGCTTCACGATTGGCGCGGGAGATTATACGCCCGGATATTTACGTGTTGGTTTACAAAGCACATGGGCGCATCGTCTTGCTCTTCCGGTCTTGTTCTACAGCCCTGCACAATTCCTGTTCTGGCGCGAACGGCCTGAAGCCGGGCACGATCGTCCGGAATTGAAATATTGGGAACATATTCCTACCGTATGGGATGATACAAAAGTGATTGACGGGGCTATTGGCGAATACATTATAATGGCTCGCCGGAGTGGAGCGATGTGGTATGTAGGCGGTATTACAAATACTAATGCAAGGAGCGTTGTTTTGAATTGTTCTTTTTTAACTCCCGGCAAGCAATATAAAGCGACGATTTATACTGATGATGTGTTGTCGGACGATAAAGTTACTATAGAAACCAAGAGTGTGTCATGCAAAGATAAGCTTACATTTAATTTAAAAAGTAGTGGTGGATTTGCTTTGAAAATAGAATAGGCACTCAATCGGTTGTTTCCCCTTGTATGCTTGGTATGTGTATTGTCTGCGAGTTGTAAGTGAACCCTAATGGGAGAAATCATACGGCCAAAGGGGCTTTCAGCGTAAGTTGGAAACTGGAAGCAGACGATAGAAAATAGCCGACTTGACGAACAGAAGGTGAGGTCTCAAGGCAAATCAAAGACCTGTAATTATTATGCCTCTTTTTACGACCCCCTTAAGTAGATGACAAAAAACATTTTTATAATTAATTAGCTAATAATCAAGCATTTGCATTTTGAAAAATCCTTAAAATTCAGTAACTTTAAAGAAAAGTTGACTGCTTTATCTATGAAGACTACTGATTCCAAGGACTTGGCCAAAGTTAACCAAATCCTCCCGATTATGCAAGAGCATTTTGGAAATTTGATGAATCTTGCCCGCATAAAGCTTATGGCTTATATGCTCCATGCACTTTGTGTGGTGCAGACTGTGAGCCTTCACAAACTGGCTTCGGCAATGCCTACGTCGGTTGAGCGTGATTCCAACCTGCGTCGCATTCAGCGGTTCATCGCCAACTATGCCTTGAACCTCGACCTGGTAGCAAGGATGATCTTCTCGTTGCTTCCTGTTAAGGGCGGTTTGGTTCTGAGTATGGACCGCACCAACAGGAAGTTCGGAGAGTTCGACATCAATATACTCACCCTCGGCATCACCTACAAAGGCATTGCCTTTCCATTGCTGTTCAGCCTTTTGGACAAGCGAGGCAACTCCAATTGGGAGGAACGCAAAGCTATCATGGAGCGGTTCATTCGACTTTTTGGCCATGGCTGCATCGACAGCCTTGTGGCCGACCGAGAGTTTATCGGCAAGGAGTGGATTGGCTGGCTTAACAACAACAGGATCCGGTACTATATCCGTATCCGGCAGGACATTTGGGTTGTCAAGCCCTCCACGGGGGAAAGAATCAGGGCATGGTGGCTCTTCAACTCCCTCAAAGTCGGACAGGAGAAATTCTACCACAAGCTCTTTTTGCACAAAGGGCAGTATGTCTATCTCGCCGGAAGTCGAATCAAGAACTCTGACGGGATACCCGAACTTCAGATTCTTATCTGTTTCAACCGACCCGAAGATGGAGTTGCAACCTATAAAAAGCGCTGGGAGATTGAAACGGTATTCCGTGCCATGAAATCTTCGGGATTCAACATCGAGGACACCCACCTGCGTGACAGAGGGCGCATCGCACGTCTGCTTGCGATAGTCTGCATTGCGCTTGTATGGGCATACCTCGTCGGTGAACATAAAGATATATACATTAAGCCGATAAGAATTCTGAAACATGGACGAAGGGCTAAGTCGTTGGTCAAGTATGGTCTTGAGGAAATCTCAAGCGTCCTTTTCCGACCGGCATATACACCTAAATTTAATGTCTTCAAATTTTTGTCATGTACTTAAAATCCAAACATAAATATCAGGCCTATTTTCCCTATAACTGAGTAATAAAAAGATTATTCCCCAACACCGTAAATAAAGAAATAACAGAAGCACTTTAAAAGGGTGTATCTAACTCACCTTTTTAAGGATAATATCCCTGCTACAGTTATCTGTAGCAGGTGATCCTTTCAAATTGGGCATTAGATGCACCCTTTTCCTTATTCCAACAAATGCACCAATTCCCAATACATCTTCAAAAACACCTCCAGATACACCTTCAGACTCGGGAAATAGACGAAAGACTTACGGCAAAAGAAAGGCACGTGAATGGCCGTTCATTCGGAACCTCCATTTCCGGATAGCGTTTCTTTGTCCATCCAAAATAATCTCTATCGGGACAGAACAATAAACAAAAGCATAAATATCAGGCAAAATTGTCCCGATAAAAGAATTATAACATGACTATTGAAGATGAAATCCTCCAATACCTGCACTATCATCCTCTATCAAACAGGGTTGAGATAACGCTTGGGATAACCAATCCTCCCAGTGGCAGGATTGTAAAAAGACTACTGGCCGATGCCATAACCAAAGGAATGATAGAAGTACTCTAACAATAGTAGTGCCACTATATTATAAGCAGCACTGCAATTGTTCCTTACCCCAGCAAATGCACCTCCTGTAACCTCACCAATCCCAAATACATCTTCAAGAACACCTCCTGATACACCTTCAGATCCGGGAAATAGACGAAAGACTTCCGGGAAAAAGAGAGACATGTGAATGGCCGTTCATTTGGAACCTCCATTTCCGGATAGCGTTTCTTCGCCTGGTCAACCGCCATCTTGTTCAGTGAAGCCACGAAGTTGGCCTGCCGTATCGGATTCCATTTCGGGGTTTCAAGAATCACCATCCCATCTTTTCTCTCCGGGATAACCATGTATTCATTCTGTGTGTTACGGACATAATAACACACGAAAGACAAGGCTTCATAGACATTATCCCCCACATGAATGCCGATTACCCGTTCTTCAGCCGGTGTACCGGCAAAACACTCCGCAACCTGCTTCATGGCATACCCATGCAACAAGGCTGCATCAGAAGCCAACAAATAAGCCGGTGCGGTACGCTCTCCTCCCCTATCGATGGCAGCAAAGAGAGAAGGACTCCAACAGAGATGGATGAGCTTTCCTTTCTCTTTCTCACGAAGGAAAGCGACACATAACCGATTGTCAAAGACCAAACGGGCTTCTTTCGTTTCCGGATGGAACTGGAACACGTTCCGTACCCTATCCGGCTTATGGATATCCATCATCAGATAACCCTGCCAACCAGACACGTGCTTTGTCTTCAAGACGGTTTCGCTTTCCTCCACATCGAAGAGATAAGACAAGAGCTTTTCCCGCTTGCAACATACGGAAAGAGAAAACTCATCCTGTTCTTTCATCTGCTGCATATCCAATGAAAGGACAAAAGCCAATTGCCAAGGAGTAAGCTCGGAAAAACCATGTAATTCGATACAAGAGAACGAACCTTTCTCCGGTGAATAAATGACATACCCTCGGTCATCAATCTCATATTTCAACATGAAATCCCCCTGTTCGACGGGAAGATAATTCTGTAAAACGGTCTGATAATTCATAAAGAAAATATATTATATTAAGTTAGTATTCATAAAGAGAAATCGGGGCCACTCTTGCGTTTCCGTTTCTTTTTGGACGGTATGAGATCATCCTCTTGCGACTTCTTCCCGCTGCCGGTAATGTCAAGATCCGGAATAGCCGGAACTCCCCTACCCTGCATATAGAAAGCCTCACGATCCACCCGCTCACGGAACTCCCCTACCCTATTGATATGTGACGAGAGACCGACTGCCACGCCATCGAAATGCTTCTGTATATTCTGATAAGTGAGCTTACGGGAAAGATCCGCACCTTTAAAGAGATGAGCATTTTCCACGTTTTCCATATAGAAAGAAATCCCATATGTGCCTTTGCCGTTTACATGCTCCGTCACCCGAATCGATTCTTCCGCCAAGTTCTTCTTGAAATCCTCATACCCGGAAGAAGCGTTCAAAGCCTTAAATACGTGGTCATAGAGATAATGCTTCTGTTCATCGGCACTCATGCCATGGCCATCAAAACGGATATTACCGAAACGATATTTCTGAGGAAGCGAAACGTCCTTCAGATAAAATCCAGAATCCTTAATGCCATAGACATAATAGGATTTGTCATTCTTGGTGACAAGGCGCATATATCCCCCTTCTTGTTCCAAGTTTCTTCGGAAATCGGATGTACTTTCAGAAAAAGAATAAATACGGTCAAGCAGCTGTAACAGTTCGTCCTTGAACAAGGGTTTGAAAAAGCCTCCTTTTTCCAGTAATGCGAAAAGGTTGTCATAGCTTTCATCACCCAACAGGACACGCCATTCTTCATTGGCCAGTTTTATTTCTTGCAAGGGTTTATCCAAAGACCAGTATGTATCGGTTTTTTCCAGGACAGCCGATATCTTATCCTTATAATTATAACTACGCATGGCTTTTTTCAAGGCCGCATCAAAATAATAGTTACGGTATTGCGACTCTCCCAATGTGGTTCTCTTGACACCTTCCTTTTCCAAAGGCAACAACCCATACTTCTGCTCCAGTTCCCTTGAGATCTTTTCGGAACGGCTGTAATTATTCCCGGAAGGAATGCTTTTGCCTTCTTCATCAATCGTGGTCAGCAGCACATGCACATGGCTGTGTGCCTTGTCGGTATTCAGGACAACGGCATAACAGGACTTTCCGTACCCCATCCTCTCGATATATTCCCCGGCAAGAGAAAGCCACTGTTTATCGGAAAGGCTTTCTCCCGGATAGAGGCTCAGAATAAATTCCGCATAAGGTAGTTTCACCCGGTCATTCAACTGGGAGATAAGTTTCATGTATGCTGGCATGGCGGCCAGTTCGTCACCGGTGGAGGTGCAAAGCACTTTCCCGTTTCCTTCCTTGACCTTGGAAAGCTGGTATTCGATTTTCCGGCTCATGGACAGGTGGGATGAGAAAGAAGGCTGTATCTCGGCTATCATAACAATTTCCGGTTAATGGTTTCTACATCCGAAAGGTATTGGTTAATCCGATCCAATGAATACAATATATTTTCATCGGACGGAAGCGTATTGATATGTTTGGCAAGCTGGTTGATATTGGCTCCTATTTTACGAAGTTCATATATCATTTGCACATCGGTTTTCGATATGCTTCTGCCTTTCAAGGCAGACTCTCTGATAAAGGAAGAAAGGGATTTTCCCTCTTCCTTTGAACGTTGAAGAAGCTGTTCTTTCTCGGCTTCCGTCAAGCGGATCTTTATACTTATATCTCGATTCTCTTTCATATATACAGAGTATGTAAGTGTAACGAACATTGGTCGGCAGCTCGGCTGTCGCAAGGGTTTTTGTACCCACAAAAACATACCTTGCATTAGCAAAGATATGCAATAATACTCAACTGTGAAACAAAACCGGGTAAAAGTCTTGATTTCTTAATCCAGATTAACTGCATACATTGTTACAAAATAACCACGCACATTGTAACACATAAGCAACAAACCAGTAGTTACAAAATACATAATTACTAATTATATTATTACAAAATATGAACATACATACTTAATTTCATAATTAAATACGAATGTAATCACAAATGAAAGTGTCTATATAATGACTTACTTATATAATAAAGAAAATAAATACATAATAAATTAATTATAAAAGAATGCGGTTATTTAATTTATTATTTATATATTTGCGCACATACTTAAAAACGTACATTATGGGACAAATATTACCAGGAGTAGTCGTAGCTTTTGAGAATCCCAAGGGTGGGGTAGGAAAGTCCACATTGACAGCTTTGTTTGCAGGTTATATTCATTCGCAGTCAAACGAAGAGGGTGGCTTATCCATTGCCGTTGTGGATATCGACGACATGCAGAACACTATCGGAAAATTACGTGAGGACGAAGCCGAGGACGGAATCATGAAAAAGGAAGAAGAATATGAGGTTATCAATATCTCTTCCTCAGAGTTCATCAACCAACTGGATTTCCTTCAGGATAATTACGACATTATACTTGTCGATTTTCCGGGTAACCTGAAACAAAACGGTGTAGTTGAAACGCTGCACTTCGTTGACGTGATCATCATTCCCTTCGAACCGAATCAGACCGATCTAAGACCTACATTGGTCTTTTACAATAACATCTATGAGGGAATCATTGAAAGCCGTCGAAAGATTGGCAAAAAGACTACCGTGCGTGGTGTTATGAACCGTGTTCTTCCGAATGTGCTAGAGTTCAAGGATATTCTGAGGAATAAAAAATCCCTGCCTTTCGAGTTGATGCAAAACTACATCAAGGATTCGAGGGTTGACTATCAACGCAATTTAAGCACGCTGAGTAAAGCGTACCATCATCCCTGTGATGCGTTCTGTGAAGAGGTATTGGAATTAATCTGTAACCATATAGGAGAATAAAGCTATGTCAACCAACAAAGAAAGGACATCATCAGCCGCCATGAGAAAACTCTTGCTGCAAAGTGCCAGTAAGAAAGAGCAGGAAATCCAGCAGATCGGAAGTGTTGCGGAAAGCACCATTCCCCAACCAACGATTGAGCAGCCCATTCATGAAGAGTTGAAAGAATCGGCTCCGGTCACAGAAACCGTCCAAGAACCTCAGCCGGAACAAATGGAAAAGCCGGAATCCAAACCTTCCGTGCAGTCTTCCCCAAAAACAGAAGAAAGCAAAGTCAGCGGAAAAAAATTCTCGGAATATCTGGAAGAGCGAAAATTAAAGAATACCGAAGTAATCCGGATATCCAGCGAAACCCACAGAAAGCTGAAGCAGATTGCTATGGCCACGGGATTAGGAATGCACAATATCGCCAACAACATTCTTGAAGACGTATTGACCAGCCATAACAAGGAGATTCAAGCGATACTGAAGAAGTATATGAGCATCTGATTCTACTTTCGGAAAAATATATATACGCCTGTTCGACTGCATTTGTCGGGCAGGCGTTATTTTTGCACGCCATTTTAGTGAAGGTCGACATTGAACCGGGACACTTTTACACAACTGTGGAAAAATCCCCTTGCTTATTATTCCGAACAATATGTTAAAGAACTTAAACTTCCACTTGTTTTCACCTCAAAATTTTTTCCGAAAGTAAGAATACAGTAACAAAATCATTTCTTCGTTTTATTTAGGTTTTTAGGAATTTAAGTTTTTGTGGGACACTTTTACACAACTAATAAGGGAGGTTTTCCGTATAATCAACTATATTATTGCAAGTTAGCACTTACTAGCATCTTCTCGTAACCGGGACACTTCTGCACAACTAACCGACTATTCGGGACACTTCTGCACAACTGAACAGGAAAATCGGGACACTTTTACACAACTAGAATCTGCATTCGGGACACTTTTACACAACTAAATCAGGAATCCGGGACACTTCTGCACAACTAAACCGGCCATTCGGGACACTTTTACACAACTGGGGGATCGGAAACAGCCGTAGTCGGGACACTTTTACACAACTAAATCGATAAACAACACGAAAAAACGCTTTGGCATCTTCATTTGTAGGGAGTTATATTCACTATCTTCCGTGAAAAAAACGTATCTTTGCATCAGTAAGCAACAAGTGTCCGCCTATGAAGGAAAGCAATACACAAAAAGAGTTGAGCAGAGTCCCCAGGACTCTCAGCGAGTCTTCCAACACGAAAGTATTGGAAGTTCTATTTGATGCAGGCGGCACTGTCATGTCTGACATTATCATTTACGTGGCATCTTCACAAATGAAAGACCTGTTCGGTGACTGCTGGTTCTCCATCAACGATTTTTGTGAGACCATGGGGTATGAGCGAACCAAGCTGCAACGGAAACTGACCGAGAAGCAGCTTGATTTCCTGTTCAGCAACCAACGTCCGGTATATATCACCGAACAGAACGGCCAAAAGATAGAGCATCCGATAGAGAACACCTTTGAAGCGGCGTTATACCGTTTAGGGACATCCAACCTCAGTGTAGCATACGCCATGAACGGCAAGACGCAATATAAGTTCATTCAAATACTGGACCGCTTTGAGATAAAGGATAACTTCGGCACGAAAAAGCGCACCAAGCGGAATTACAACGTGCATCTGAGCAAAGATCTGATGAATACTTTGCTTACCGAATACAATCTGCTGGAACTGAAAGACTACCGTAACCTGCCCAACCGCAAAGGCTACCGCAAGTTTTATCTGAACCTGGCGAAAATGATTTACCTGATCAAGTATAAGATTGACCAAGGACAAGCACCTTATTTCACCGTTACGGTTGACCAACTTGCCAAGGAATTTGATGTAACGGTAAAGGACAACCATGACCGGAAGAAGAAGGTGACCAGCATCTTAAACGGTATCAACAAAAAGCTGGAGAGAACCAAATTCCAATACCAGTACATCAAAGGAAAAGGGGAGAAGTGGCCCTACACCGTACAGTTTTTCTTTGACCAGGAAACATTGGAATATTTCGACGAAAAGATAAAGGCGATACTGACCTCGCAATATCACGATGCGCTTAAATCATGCTTCTTGTTAAACAAGAAAGGCATTCCCGTGAGCAGACATTATCAATATAAGGATTTCTTTAAATTGGGAACCGGCGAATATTATCATGAATTTACCGCATGGCTTTATTCTGAAGAGGACAAGGAGATTAAGGAGAACATCTACCGGGATATCTATATAAAGGTAGTAGGCATTCGTCCAGAAGACCTTGCCGTCAACTTAAATCCCTAAAAGTTGGAACAAAAACCATAAAATAGTATCTTTGCAGCGGATTGTCAGAAAATTGGCAGTCCGCTTTTTACATACGTCCGTCTGTCTAACAAAAGAGTGGCATCTATCGTTAAGGAATTAACAACAACAGGCGCATGCCTGTACCAGTATGAAACTGGTACGGGGCGTGCCTTTGTTGTTGGAACGCCACGTCCATGTTAGAGGGTACGTTTCCGTACCCTTATATAAACATAAAACAAATTCAATGGTTCAAACAATTGCCACCCTGATAGATGAGACGCTCATGGTAATGGGCGCCCATCTTCACGTGCGGATGACAGACGAAGAAAAGGCGTATCTTGATGCTCATTTCGAGCTTATCCATATCAAGAAGGGAGAACACCTCGTCACTAGGGGCGAGGAAGTATGCTACCTCTATTATCTGGAATCCGGCATCGTCCGGTTATGGTTTCCGGACAAAGAGAATAGAGAGATTTCAGCACGGTTTATCCAAGCCAAAGAGTTCATCAATTTTTTCCTTTCACATGAAGAACACCATGCCCACTACAATATCAAGGCATTGGAGCCATGCAAGATCTGGAGATTGCCCAAAAAAGACCTTCATCAGCTATATGAGTTATCCATCAACTTCAACAAGCTGGCCAGAATACATTTGGAAAGATCCATCAACCGCAAAATAATAAGGGAAGAGGACTTTTACACACTGGATGCCGAAGCGCGTTACAAAACGCTTTTGGCCAATGAAAAATGGCTGTTACGTTCAATACCCTTAAAAGACATAGCCAGTTATATCGGCATTACGCCACAAGCATTAAGCAACATCCGAAAGCGCATATAAACCAAACCCTATAAGCCGGGCAGGACAGTTTTACACAACTAATCCTATCCGGCTTTTTTCTGTAGAATTATTCCACACCTGCCGGTTTACGGCACATGTATTTTTTAATGCACATTAAATAAACACGAAAGGCCCTTTAAAAGTCCTTCATAAAATTTGCTCTCCCGTATATAATCTATATGTTTGGAGCGAAAACAACGCGATAAGCACCTTGATTCGGTTCTGCCGACAGGAATCCGCGTAAATTGGAAACACCGTATGAGACAAATAGAAAAATATATAAACATTAATAACCTAAAGAGTAATTCCCATGGAACACATCAGACTGACCGCTATCAGCCTTAGCCTGCTGTTATGCACCGTAAGCGCTTTTGCGCAACGCCATTATGAGAACATCCCGGCACTTGAACTGAACTACGGCACTAACCTGTTCGGCAATGCAGGCAACTATTACAACCTGTCCTTTTCCAAATACATCAACCGGACAAGCTATTGGAAAGCCGGGCTTAGCTATTTTGAGAAGCCTTACGAATACACACCCAACCTACCGCAATTCTCTACCTTGAACCCAGAAGAAACGATGCGCGAAACGATACATGACAAGGGTAAGGACTTTTTTGTGGACGGCGGTTATTACAGAACCCTGGCCAGCAACCTGAAATCCGTTTACTGGGGCATCGGCCTGGGAGGATTCATCGGTACAGAATACGTCCGCCACCCCGATAAGGAATACAGCTTCATCATCGGCCCGAAACTGGAAACGGAACTGGAAGTATTCATCCTGCCCCAAACGGCATTGCTTGCCCGTATACAACAACATTGGAATCCCCTATCCATTGACAAGTGGAACACTGTCTGGAACGTAGGAATAAAGATACTGCTCTACTAACCGACAAATCACATCACCATGCTTATTATCATATTGTTAGCCGATACAAATGTATCCGGCCTGATCTCCTTATACCGTGAAATAGGTGCCATGCTGATAGGGGTAGGCTTTCTATGTGCCGGACTAGCGGTACTTAAAAAGCTGATAAGCAACCACGAGCGCACCAAAGAGGCCATCATCACCTATATCACAGCATTGGTCACTTGGCTCATTATCTGGCAACTCTTATGAACGTAGTGGATTTGATACTGCTTGCCATACTCGCCTGTGTCACGCTTCACTTTTACTTCCGGAAAAAGAAGAAAGCCCTTTCTTCCGGAAAGGAGAAAGAGAGGCCGGTAAGGGGGGCGGTGCGTAAGGAAGGGCAGGAGAGAGCCTGTCCGGTCATCTGCGTGGTATTTCAGCCCGAGCTGGAAGAAGAGGAACTGGCCGCCGAGATAGCCGATATGTATCTGCATGGAAGAGCCTACTACTACTCAGGCAAACCCCTGCCGGAACAGCCGAAAGAAGAACCCATATCTATCAAGTATAAGGATGTGCAATGGGAGAGACTGAAAACGATTCATGTTTAATTAAAAAAATAGGAACAAAATGAAAGCAATCGAAAATGTAAGAGAAAAAGCGAACCAAGTCATTAACCGCTACGGAAAGGTTATCTTCACCTTTCTCATATTCTTCATGCTGTTGGGAACAGCACAAGTGGCGGAGGCACAAAGCGGGCTGAAGATCAACAGCCTCTCCGAAGTGACGGACAAAGCCAAAGAGGGTGCGGACACCATTCTGGACGTGGCCAAATACATTTTGGCGGCGGTACTCGGCATCGCCCTGGTCTTTGTCATCTATTCGCTTGCCACGAACAATCCCCATGCCAAGGAATACCTGCTCGGCTGGATCATCGCCGTGGTAGTCATTATGGTGGCCTTCCTGATTATCTAAAAACGAAGAGCCATGAGAACCATGCGTAAAATTAACAAGCCGATCAAGTTCTTCGGTCTGTCATCGGGACAGTTCGCCATCTTCATGCTGCTGACGGCCATCATCATCATCGTGAGTATATTCAAGCAGCTGCACCCGATACTGATCATCGGAATCATTTCCGCCATTCTGTTTCTATCCGGTCTGCTGTTCCAAACCTTGAAAAAGGAACACAAGGCAGGCAACCCGGACTACCTGACCGGCCTCCGGATCAGGAACGCCACCCCCCGGCAGATAACGGACAAACGGCAGATTTTCAAATTCATCCTAAAACAGCAACCATGACAGGAATCATCATACTCATATCACTGCTAATCTGTGCGCTGTGCCTGCTGATTGCCCTGCTGTATATCCGGCAGACAGAGATAGAGGTGAAGGACAAATCCGTGGATCTGGAAAGTGTCTTACCCATCCAGACCATCACGGAGAACGCCGTCATCAACGGGAACGGTGACATCACCGTCGGCTACCGGCTGCTTCTGCCCGAAGTGTTCACCTTGTCGGAAAACGAGGCGCAATACATCCACGAGCGGTTGGAGGCTCTTTTGAAGATGCTTCCGGCAGGCACGGTCATCCATCAGCAGAACTTCTACTATACGGGACGGTACCATCATGCGGAATACTCTTCCAATGCCCTGATAGCGGAGAACAACCGTCATTTCAACGGCAAAGAGATACTGAACAGCTACACCAACCTGTATGTGACGTTCACGAACGGCAACCGAAACGGTAAGATACGCAAAAGCGCATCGGGCACCTCGCTGATGCGAAAGCTGCACTACCCGTTCAAGCAACCTTATAAGGAATATCAGCAACGGCTGACAGAAATGGAAGCCTTTCTGATGAACTTTGAGAACGGCTTGTCATCCATCCAGCAGTTTGAGATACGCAAGATGGATGATACGGAACTGAACAACGCCATCTACGACTACGTCAACCTCTCTTACGAGACACCGGAAAACGATGCCACGCAGAAGAGCGTCAACCCTATGGCCGTCAGTGAAAGCGGAAGCATGAAAATAGGGCAGCAGCACGTTTCCATCCTTTCGCTGACCAACGAAGGCGAGCATCTTCAGGAACTGGCCGTGCCGCACACCGGCAAGTCAAAGGCATACGGGGGAAACATAGAGATACCGGACAGCATACGGAGCAAATGCTCGATGCTGTACCCCGTAGGACTTGGCCTGCCGTTCAACCACATCGTAAACATCGTGATAGAGATAACCGATCCCGATACCACCGTAACGGCCATCGGTGCGGAGAAAGACGCGCTGAACTACATCACCAACTTCTACCCTCCGGCGGCAGAGAAGCAACGCGAGCAGGCAGCCTTCTGCGATGAGATTACCCAGTTCGACTACCAGACCGCCTATACCGCCTTCAATGTCGTGCTGAACGATACAGATCGTACCTCGCTCATGCGGAAAACCGCACTGGTACAGCAAGGCTTCAGCTTTATGAACCAAAGTTCGTGCTATGTGGAGAACGCCGAGCTGTGCAACCTGTTCTTCTGCAACATACCCGGCAATGCCAGGGCCAATTACCGGGGCTTCGTCAACACGACCAAGCAGGCCATCTGTTATCTGCAAAAAGAGGGGATGTACCTTTCAGACGAGAAAGGACATATCTACCATGACCGGTTCGGTACTCCCGCCAAGATAAACCTCTGGGATTATCCGGCGCTGAACAACAAGAACCGCATCGTTATCGGCCCGTCCGGTTCCGGTAAGTCTTTCTGGCTGAACAATTACATCCTGCAAAGCTATGAGCTGGGCCGGGATGTGATGATCATCGACATCGGCGGCTCTTACCGCTCGATGATAGCCTTGAACCGGGGCAAATACTTCGACTCTACCGAGCAGAAGAAATTTGCGTTCAACCCCTTCTTGTGTGACCGTGACAAGAACGGCAAATACCTGTACATCGACACCACGGATGCCGAGTCCGCCGATGACCAGATAAAGACCATCGTCGCCATTATCAGCTACATTTGGAAGGTACGTGAACCCATGCTGCCTGCCGAGAACGCCATTCTCAGGAAATCCGTCATCGGATTTTACGACTATGTGAACAACTCTTCAATAGGAGAGAAGCATGAGCGTATCTTCCCGACGCTGATAACTTACCGGGCTTATCTGAAGGAAGTGTTCAGCAAACGGATGACCGAGTTTGAGAAACAGAAATTCGAGATAGAGGAGCTGTTGCTTTTGCTGGAACCCTATACAGACGGAGAGCTGTCATTCCTGCTGAACGCCACCGAGAACGTGGATATCGTGCATGACCGGCTGATAGCCTTCGATATGGAAGATGCCTCTAAGAAAGAGTACTTTCCGCTCGTTGCCATCATCACCCTGCAAATGATCGTGGATAAAATCAAGAAACGCCAGGGATTTGCCAAAGAACTGATCATCGACGAAGCGCTCGACTTCCTGCAAGACGAGAAATTCGGAGACTTCATCGCCTACCTGTACCGTACCTTCCGTAAAAAGGAGGGAAGCATCACGCTGGCCGCACAGAACATCCTGTTTTTGAAAAACATGCCGTCCAGTATCAAGGACTCCATCATCATCAACTGCGCGACCAAGATTATCCTCGACCATTCGGAACACCGGCAGAACCTGCCGGAAGTGAAAGCCGTGCTTTCCATCACGGACGAAGAGGCCTATATGATCGAGTCGTTGCAACGCACGGAACGCTGGAGAGAGTTTTTCATCAAGATGTCGAACGATGCCTTCATCTTCCGCAACGAAGTGTCCGACTTCGCCGCCGTAGCCTTCGATTCGCGCCAGGCGACGGTAGTACGGCTGAAGCAGTTGTTCAACGAAAGCGGCTCGACCTATACGGCCATCAACCGCTATCTGGAGGAAAGGAGGAAAAAGTATGGATGACGCCACCCAAGGGCTGACCGCCCTTCTAAGCTGGTCAACCGACTTCAACGGCAGTGCATACAATCTTGCCGGAAGCATTGCCGCCGCACTTTTGGGCGTTGCGCTCATTTTCGTGGTATGGGCACTCGCCACGAAAAAGGAAAATGCCAAGAGCTATCTGACAGCCTGGCTGGTATGTGCCATATTCACCTTATTATTCATCACCAACAAATAACCGTCATGAAAAGAATCATTCTCATACTCGGACTTGCCGCCTCGATGGGGCTGACGGGAACCGGCAGTGTTCATGCCCAGTTCGTCGTGCATGATCCCGGCCACACCCTGCTGAACTCAACGGAATGGATCGCCAATGTCAAGAAATGGGTTACACAAATCAATGAAATGATCGATGCCCAGGAACTGCGGCTCGGCCTGCAAAAGATCGACCAGTTGAAGGAACTCAAATCACTGAAAGAGCTTGCCGATCTGCTGGACGACGTAGCCTGCCTAAGCAGCGACTACAGCTTTTACCTGAACGTAGGATCGAATTACCACTGCCTGAAATTTCTCAACTTTCAGCGTGTGACCGTCAATCTGAGCCTGAGTACCGACCTGCTGTTCAAGGTGGCCACCGTGACCAGTTACTTCTCGATGAACTCGGAAGGGCGTATGTCCTTTATCGAGCAGGTGAAGGAATCGGTGGAAAAAGCCGCCGAAGAGATGCGTGAGTTTAACGAATCCGTGCGTTCCACGGTCATTTACAAATCCATGAAGGGGCATAACCGGAAGACCTATTACCAGGGACGGTTGGCCGCTTTCACACGACATACCAATTAAAGCGTTATGAATCAAGATAATTTTCTTTGGGGACTTCAGATCACGGACGGTCTGACGATGGAACTCGTTTCACAAATGACGGTCATCGCCTTCGGTGTTGGTGTCATCTGCTTTATCTGCAACCTGGCATACAATTATCTCTATCACGGAGCCAGCCAGCTGTTAAGCCCAAATGAGGACAAATTTCCCGACATGATGGAAATCGCCCGTTGCCTGGTACTGTTCTTCTGCCTAAGCATGTACACCCCCATCGCCCAAACCATCGTAGGCACGATGGAAGTAATCAACGAAGCCACCTCGCTGACCTCCGAGCGTGCGCAGGAATTTGCCCAGTTCATGGCACAATCAGCCACCGAACAAGGAGAGATGATTGTCGAATACGACAAACACAGCCTCCAGTCGGAGGTAGCAGCCGGAGAAGACAACACCGGCGCCATGCAGCACGAACTGGATAAAAAGATGGAAGAGGACGAAATGACCGGTGTACGCTCCAGCGTGGAGAAGATTGTGCAGCTGCTCAACCCCGCCAACCTCGCCACCCTTGTACTTCATGGCATTTCCGCCCTATTGGTAGGAATCATACAAGTAGTCATCTTGGGTATCGGCGTGGTCATTGTCAAGTTATTGGTCATTCTCGGCCCGTTTGTCTTTGCCGTAAGCATGCTGCCGGTCTTTCAGAAACAGTTGAGTATCTGGTTCGGTACGCTCTGCTCCGCCTGTATGGTATTCACCGTCATCAATATCCTGAATCAAATCATGTGGCAGACCTTCAAGGCCATCTATACGGAAAGTGCCGACATGGTAGACGCAGCTACGCAGCAGATACAATATTTAGGAATGGATCTCGCCTTAATCGGTGCTTATTGCAGCTGTTTCTGGCTATCCTCCAAAATCGTAGGACACAGCGATGCCGGGAAAATCATTTCGAAAACCGTGTCAATCGTCACCACGGCGGCCACCATCGCCCTGATGGGAGGCGCAGCGGCAGGCGGCAAGCTGACCAACGTAGGCGGTGCCGCCTCTATCGGGGCAAGTTTCATAAACGACAACAATAAAAAATAGAACTATGAATCTGATGAAATTCAAAGGAGCAGATGATGCGGTCAAGCTGACTATCCGGCTTTCAGCCGGGTACTGCATCATCCTGACTATCGCTTTTGCCAGCAGTATCATCTTCCTTATCAACAAAATAGAAAAAGCATACGGCCAGGCTCTCGTCATCGACAGGCAGGGAGAAGTCTATGAGGCAAGCAGCCTGTCTGCCAGCGATATGCGGCAATACGAATACATGAACCATGTAAAGACCTTCGTAACCCACTGGTATGCCTTTGACGAGAGCAGCTACGAGAAGAACATTTCGCTTGCGCTCAACCTCATAGGCAACAAGGGGAAGGAGCTGTTGAACGAGTACAACGATGTGAATATGCTGAACTCACTCATACAAAAGAATATCCGTTACGGGGTACGCATCAAGGATGTAGAGATTAACACCCAAACGATACCCGTTTCCGGAAAGATAATCTTCACGCAGACCGGGTACCGGGCACGGGGAAGCATCTCACGTAATATCGAAGCGGAGTTCACCATCTATGATATGCTGTCCCGCAGCGAGGAAAATGCGCACGGAGCCAAGATAGAAGATTGGATTGTCCGCTACTCCGAACCCGTGGAAAGCAACGGCGCCAACACATCGCAGGCAGCTTCTCCGGGCAAGAATGAAAACCAGTCAGAAACCTCTAAACCAACCGACCATGGAACCGAATAAACTTATCAAAGACAAGAACAAGCTGTTGATGGCCATCCCGGTAATCCTGGGCATCCTCTTCCTTTATGTATTCTTCATCCGTGAGGACGGGAACGTGCCGCCAGGGAGTGACAGACAGGCCGCCTCGCAAGCCTTTCTGGAACCACAGTCGGAAATGGCCGACAAGGTGAACGACAAGATGGAAGCCTATAAGCAGGACAAACTGGAAGAGCAGGAGAAGGCACGCATCCTGAAAGAGTCTCAAGTCAAAGGATCTGATTTTTACTTCGAGCTGCAAAACCAGCAGGAACGGTATGACCGTGCCACACTGGAGCACATCCGCCGTATGCAGAACGATCCGTACAGCGAAGTCATGGCAGAATACGGAGGTGGCCGGAACGGACGCTTCTCTCATCAGCTGGAAAGCCAACTGGACGGACTGGAGGACGAGCAGGCGCTCAACGAGATTATCCGGGAAGCCAAGAAGAACTCACGCATCCGCAAGGAACTGGAAGAATCCGACAAATACCGCAAGCGCATGTATGAACGGATTGTCAATTATGACCAAGAGGGAAAAACGGAGAAAGCCGCTGCCAACCCTTCCGGCCATCCATCCGCCGACAGCCTGATGCAAAAAGGCCCGATCTACCGTGCCGAAAACGGCAAGCGGGTACGCCGCCAACCGACCTCCACACCAGGAAACAGCAACCTCTTCAGGGCTTGCATCCACGGCGACCAGACCGTAGTCACGGGCAGTACGGTACGGATGCGGTTGCTTCAGGACGTAACCCTATCCGGCATGAAGATACCGGCCAACACGCTGTTTTACGGTGTCGCCACTTTGGGAGCCAACCGCCTCGATGTGGTGGTCAGCAACCTGAAGGTAGGAGACAACCTCAATCCTGTATCGGTGGTTGTCTTCGACAATGATGCCATGGAAGGTTTGAACCTGCCCAATAACCTGAAAGCCAGTGCAGCCAAGCGTATGGAACAAGGTCTTGTACAGAACATCGACATGCCGCTCTCTTCCATCGGCACGATGGCCAGCGAAGTGACCAGCGTAGTCAACGCCACCACCCAGGTAGCCAAGCAAATCTTGAACATGAGCCTCTCACAAGTGAAGGTACATCTCAAGTCCAACTACGAAATGTATATCCAGGAAGAGAGTCAGGAATCGAAGTTGCGCAGGCAAGCCGTGCAAGCGGAGTTACAGAAGCTCTATGAGCAAATGGAACAAGAGAAAACGAACAAGAAAAATCATCCCCTTCAAACATTGATAGACAAATTATGATAGACATTCTCAATTACCTGCTTGCCTTGTCTGCGGTCTTTTTCGGCTATCGCATCTATGTATCGCGCTGTAGCGGGAAATCCTTCAAGGAGATACGTCCGTTGACCGTTTCTTTCGGTATCACCCTGCTTCTGTTATGGTGCATCACCGTATTCACAGCCTTTTTTTCAAGAACCGTTTAACATATCGACAACATGAAGAAATACATTCGCCTATTGTTCTGCTGCCTTACGTGCAGCCTGTCGCTCTCCGCTCAGGAAAGCGTCAAACCCCGGCAACAAGCCATCAGCCAGAAAGAGATACACATCACTTTCGATTGCGTGAAGCACCTGGTCTTTCCCGCACAGGTCTCGGACATCGCCATCGGCGAGCAGGAACTTGTCATGGCCAGCCGGGTAGAAGAGGCGCCCCATATCGTCAGGCTCTCGGCGCAAGCGGAAGGATTCACCGAAGAGACCAACCTGACCGTAGTCTGCATCGACGGAAGCGTTTACACCTATCACATCCGCTACCTTCCCGAAGGCGGCACGGATTCGCACCCGAACATTTACGAGGACAACGGGAAATGGCAGCACCATGACTATCAAGCAGAAGTCAGCGACCTCCATCTGGCCGAGTTCTTCTTTCCGGAGGACATCGCTTACGGAACGCCCGGCAACGAGGTGTCCTTCACTCTGGCCGCCTACAACAACCAGTTGAAAGTATCAACCGCCAAAGATGCCGTGGCATATTCCAACCTGTTTGTGGTGGATAAGGCCATGAACACTTACCACATCACCATCAAACGGGGCAATACCTCCGTATTCACCTACAATTTCGATGACCAGCGCAAATATACCGCCCATGTGGATGTGAACAGCGAGGAAATGGAAAGATGCATCCAAGAGCTGCGCACCAAGAAGCGCAACATCTACAGCCTGGGGGTCATCGAGAACAAGTTTGAGCTGTCAATGGCCAATCTGTATGTGCATGAGGGCTTCATGTTTTTCATCTTTGACCTGAAAAACAAATCATACATCGACTACGACATCGAGTTTGTCAAATGTTTCCAGCGTGACCAGAAGAAGAGCAAGAACGCCATCCAGCAAGAAACGACCATCGAACCTATCTATCAGAAAGATTTTGACACGAAAATCAAGGGCAAGAGCCGGAACCGGCTGATACTTGGTTTCGACAAATTCACGATACCCGATGATAAGGTATTCGAGATCGAGATTTACGAGCGAAACGGCGGGCGGCACATCAAGCTGGCCGTGTTGAACGAATACATCCTTTCCGCAGAACCCTTATACAAGCCACAGCCATGAAACTGAGAGAAGCATTAGACACCTATATGTTCGACAACGTGGGACAGTTCGGCGGCATCGCCGAATCACTGGGCTATCAGACCGAATACCGGGACGGATATTTCCGGTTCCGCAAAGACGGGGAAGAGCTGAGCATGAGCGTAAGCGAAATCAGGGAAAAAGCCGGAGCAAAGTACGATGAAAGCCTTCGTGACCAATCAAAAGAACGTGTATCCGGCCTTTTTGACAAGGAACGTGCCAATGATCCTAAATATGTCGCCGAGTTGGAGAAGGAGGGCATCAGCATCAAGCGGTGGGAGAACCTGAAGGGACATGACAAGGATGGCTTTACCGTCATCGACCATCGCCTGAAGGTATGCTACACCGGACAGTCGCTCTATGAATACGCCTACAAGCAAGGGAACATCCTCGACGGGAAAGGCACCAAGCTGGAAAAGGGTGTCATGTCTGATTTGATGGAGATACACGGCAAACCGGGGAAGCTCCGTTTCAACGATGACGGAATCTCCGTATTCTACCGCAAAGAGGCGTTGGTTATCCCGGACAAGGTGCTGGGAAAGAAGTTGGGCAAGAAAGAGAAAGAACAGCTGCTTGCCGGTGACATCGTACCCATCACCGTAAATAAGAAGGACATCCTGCTGCAAGTTGACCGGGATCTGAACTCCGTCATTCTGCGCACCAACCAGGAAATCAAGATTCCCGACATCATCGGGCAGACCAGCGAATATGGCGGCTACAAGTTAACCAAAGCCGACAAATACCTGCTCGCCAACGGCCATGCACTGGAGAACAAGCTGCTGCACAGTCCGGAAGGCTACTTCATTGCCGACATCCAACTGACGGATGACAGGAAAGGAGTCATGATACAGAACATACAGAGTATCACTCCCGGCAAGGCACAAGAGCTGATCAAGGCCATGACCCCCAAACTGGAAGCCCATGCGGCCAACATAAAGGCTGCAAAAGAGCAAAAACACGAAGAGGGGCGCAATATGGAAGCCGAGTTTAAGGAAGCGGTGGGCAAACATGACTTTGAAAAAATCGGGAAGCTCAAAGAGGAAGGATATAAACCCAGTGAAGAGTTTATCAAAGGAATCGGTAAGAAACACGGTCTGGATGAAAGGCAAACCCATGAAGTCATCCAGCTGTTCGGCACCAAGCCGGAAGAACAGGGCGAACATGAAAGGCAGGCCGCACGTCTGTTGGATGCCGCACAGACCGACAACTTTCATGTCATCCAAGAGATACAGAAAGAAGGGTACCGGCTCACCCAACAAGACCTTACCCGGATGCGTGAAACGGGTGTGCAAGCCAACACGCTGATAGCCGTACAAAAGATTTTCGGGATGGAAGGCAGCACAAAGACACTGGGAGATGTCAAACTGGCCAGCACACCCAAGCCCGACAACAGCAAGGAAATGGCCCGTCCGATAGCCAGCACCATCAACCGGGCTTTCAATGACTTATAACCTAAAAAATCAGGAATTATGGATTACGATGAATTAGTACAGAAAAACATTGCAGGAGAAATCAGTGACTTAGAGTTTCTACTTGCACAGGAAGAGCTTGCACAAGCCTATCAAGAAGAGATGGCTGCCAAGCAGCAAGAGACAAACAACCAAACGGCCAGAGAATGGCTGCTTGATTACGAGAACAGAAATCTATACCAATAAATCATGGATACAGCAAGTGACAAAGCATTACAGCGTTTCGCCGAACTGATGATCGAGAAGATAAAGCAGGTGGAAGACAACTGGCAGAAGCCTTGGTTCGGGATAAAGGGTGGGGGACTTCCGCAAAATATCGAGGGAAGAACCTACAACGGAGTAAATTCCTTCATGTTGTTTCTACTTTCGGAAAAAGAGCAGTACAGCTTGCCGGTCTATATGACATTCATGCAAGCCAAGGACAGCGGCCTTAACATACTGAAAGGAGAAAAGTCATTCCCGGTCATTTACTGGAATTTTTCAGTAAGAGACAAGAATGGGAAGAAAATACCTTTCGACGTATATAAGAACCTGGACAAAAACGAGCAGCAGGAATATAAGGTCACGCCATTTTTGAAGACATACAATGTATTCAACGTACAGCAGACCAATCTTCAAGAAACGAAACCGGAGAAATGGGAAGCATTGAAGGAGCAATTCAAGATACCGGCCATCAAGGATGAACAAGGGATGCTCACCGTGCCTCTGATCGATGCGATGGTACGGGAACAGCAATGGATCTGCCCCATTTATTCCAAGGAAGGAAATAGTGCTTACCATGCCAGTGGAGAAGAAAACCATATCGTCGTACCCCTGAAAGGACAGTTTAAGGACGGAGAGAATTTCTACTCCACACTACTGCATGAGATGGCGCACTCGACTGGAGAACCTGAGCATCTGAACCGGGAAAAAGGCGTGATTTTCGGAGACAAGCAATATGCCAAAGAGGAACTGGTTGCCGAACTCACCTCCGCTACCGTCGGGCAAAGCCTGGGAATATCCACCCATATCCGGGAAGAAAATGCCATGTATCTAAAAAACTGGCTGGGAGCCTTGAAAGAAGATCCCAAATTCATCTACAACATCCTTGCCGATGTAGGCAAAGCCAGTAATATGATTCAGGAACATACCGCACGGATGGAACAGTACCTCACACCGGAGGAACGGTTCACGCAGGCCGTCCTGCAAGACAACCGTCCGGTATTGGAGCAGATGAAAAACGAAGGTTTTACCCCTTCATCGCGGTTATTGGAAAGTGTTGCGGCAAACCATCCTACAGCCGACAACCTTGAAACGCTACACAGCACTTTCGGCATTTCGCTGCCTTCCATGGAAGCGGAACCAGCCATGAAAAATATGAATGAGCCACAGCTCGGATTATAAACTTTTAAAAACTATCATTATGTTTACAGGACAAATTATCGGTTATGTCGGTGCGGATGCCCGGCAGAACAAGAACGGAAAAGGATTCAACTTCCATGTATCCACCAAGTACAAGAACGTGAACAACGAGGAACAGACCCTATGGGTATGTTGTTTCGTGAATTACGAGAGTAAAGTCTTTGAGTATCTGAAAAAAGGGACGCAAGTATATGTATGCGGAGACGTATATGCCGACGTGTTTCAAAAAGATGACGGCAGCCATATCCCATCCGTCAGCCTGACCGTCTCACGCATTGAGTTACTGGGAAAGGTAGAGAAAAAAGAGAGCGGTGACGTAACGGCATCCGGACAACCCCAATAACAGCAACGGGTATGGAAAGAGAGAAGAAAGACCTGTCATTCATCCTGATCCTGCTATCTACGCTCATCGGGACAGCCGTACTATTCCAGTGGGCTATCGTTACGGGATTATACACCCCACTACGTAATCCGGCCATGTGGGAAAGGCTGATGGAAAAGGATATCCTATTCCGGTTTCTCTACGTTATCCTAATCGGAGGCCTCGCTTTTCTCTTTCCGGTTGGCAAAGTGAAAGACGAAAACAAGAAATGGGTTTACACCAGTATGACACTGGTTACGGCATCCATGCTGGTTGTCGGATTCAGCCGGTTATCAGTGTGGTATAACCTATTTGTATTTCCCATTCTATTCGTAGCGTACACGCTGATTGTCATCAAGACTCTGCCTTATTTCATCCGGCGTCATGCCCAATCCGATGATAGCATTTTCGGGCTAAGCCGGGAAGAATCGGCTTTCTACTTCCGCTTTGAAACCGCCTCCGGGCCGCTGGTCATCCATAAGCCGCAGCAAAATGTCTATATCGACGGCGGTCCGGGAAGCGGTAAATCAGAGAGCTGGATCAAGGGAATCATCTACCAGTGCGCCGAGCGCAACTATGCCGGATTCGTGTACGATTGGGAGGGTGATCCCACCAAGGACAAGTCCCCCATCCTCTCACGTATCGCCTATGGAAGCATCGAACATTTCCGAAACAAGGGGATGGAAACACCCCGTTTCGCCTATATCAACTTTGTGGATATGTCACGCACGGTCAGGGTAAACGTACTTTCTCCGCAATACATGTCAAAGGGAAACGAATCGCTATTCATCCGCAATATCATCATGACACTGATGAAGAATCTGGAAGCAAGTTGGAAGGAAAAGACCGACTTTTGGGCCAACAATGCCATCAACTACGTCTATTCAATCGCCTATAAATGTTTCAAGGAAAGGAAACTTGGTATCTGTACGCTGCCCCATGTAATAGCCCTTGCCCTTTCTGACAGCAACCTGGTATTCCACTGGCTGTCGGAAGATCCTGAAATCGCATTGAACATGTCCTCGATGCTAACCGCCTGGAAACTGGGCGCACAACAGCAGACAGCCGGAGCCGTATCATCCGCACAGACTCCGTTGGTACTCCTGAACAACAAATACATCTTCTGGGTGTTGTCACCACTTCCCGAAGAAGAGTTCTCTTTGGATATAACCAACAAGGAACACCCAACGCTGTTATGCGTAGGCAATGCGCCCACCATCAAGGAAGCCGTTTCCCCTGCTATTTCCTGCATCGGCAGCGTTTTGATGTCACAGATGAACAATCCCGGCAAAGCGACCAGTATATTCATGGTAGATGAATTTCCGACCATCCTGTTGCAAGGCATTGACACTTTCATCGGAACCGCCCGGAAGCACAATGTCGCTACCATTCTCGCCGTTCAGGACTTCAACCAAGCGGTCAGGGACTATGGAGAGAAAAGTGCCAACATCCTGAAAGCCTCCTGCGGAACGCAGGCTTACGGTATGACCGGAAATGAGAAGACCGCCAAAGACATCGAGAACCTGCTTGGGGAGAAGAAAGAAGCGCAAGAATCTTACTCACACCAAGCTGGTGGCAGTAACAGTGTCACGGAGAGCCTGCAAAAAGAAAAGGTCTTAAAGGCAAGGGACATTGCCGGGCAAGCAGCCGGGCACTTCATCGGCAAGATTGCCGGAGGCAAGCCGCCATTCTTCAACGTGCAGATGGATATGTGCCGTTTTGAAGAGAAGGAGATACCCCGTTTCTCCTTACCGGTCAAACTGGGCAACGGCAAAGAAGAGATGGAACTGGAAATCCTGGAAGAGATTATCCAGCAGAACTACATCAAAATCATTGAGGATGTCAACGCTATCCTTAAAAAGATAGAGGACAAATTAAAAGAAAAGTCAGCAGTTCCGACAACCGGGACACACAAGACAGAACAAAAAATCATCCGATAACATTCAACAAAAGAATCCTACCATGAGAAAAATCCATTCATTATTAGTGGCAGCCTGCTTATTGGCGGCTTCATGCAACAGAGAGGAAATCCAACCGGAAACAGACAAAGCCGGTATGTATCACATCACCGTAGCTGTAACCGGCACCTCACCCAAAGGCAGTGTACATATATATAATCTTGACGGCGTGAAATTCAGGAACGAACGCACCGGCACCTCCGCATTTTCCGTAGATGAGACCTTCACCGATAAAGTGGAATACAGTACGGAAAAGCCGGTCAGCCAAATTACCGTGCAAGGCATTCTCTATTCAAAAGAGAACGCAACCATCACCCTGCAAATAAAGAAAGACGGTGAAAGCGTGTTCAACCAGAGTAAACAGTCAGAGGCCGTTCCCGGTATAGACACTACTGTTGATTTGGTTTACAGTACAATAAAATAAAAAGCAACCATATTAAAAAATCAGGTATTTTCTCTTTTACACTTGAACAGATTTTATTATCTTTGTGAAAGATAATCTTTCTCACTTATAATATAAAACTAACACAGATGAAGTTCAACCAATTTATAGACAGACAGGATTCTTTGAAGAGATTGCACAATGCTCTTTTAAGAACAACACCCCAGTTCCTTGTCATATACGGCAGAAGACGTATCGGTAAATCCACGCTCATTAAAGAGATCATGCAAGACAAGGATGTCTATTTTCTGAGTGACCAGACGAATGAGGCCAACCAACGAGCCTTGTTTGCCAAAGCTATCGCCTACAGCATACCTCGATTTGATAAGGTCGTTTATCCTGATTGGGAAACACTACTATTGGAACTAAACGACAGGCTATCTGAACGTATAACTGTTTGTCTGGACGAATTTCCTTATATGGTTAAAAGTTGTGCTTCATTACCTTCTGTTATCCAGAAGTTGCTTAATGGAAAGACGCTCAAATATGACCTGATTATTTGCGGATCATCGCAACAACTCATGCAAGGATATGTATTGGACAAAAGAGAGCCTCTATACGGATTGGCAGATGAAATTATCAAACTGCCTCCAATTCCTGTGTCCTACATCGGCCAAGCTTTAAATGTAAACACAATTGCCGCAGTAGAAGAATATTCCATCTGGGGTGGCATTCCTCGTTACTGGGAGTTACGTGCAGATTATCCAGATATGGACACTGCCATACGGGAATTGGCTTTAGATACCAAAGGCATATTGGCCGAAGAACCGCAACGACTTCTTCGGGACGATTTACGAGATACAATACAAACCTCCACCATCCTTTCCATCATCGGAAATGGGGTCAACCGCATAACTGAAATTGCATCAAGAGCGGGAAAAGAAGCAACTCAGATATCCGAGCCTCTGAGTAAACTACGAGAATTAGGTTATATAAGACGTGAGATACCTTTCGGCGAAAGTGAGAAAAAGAGTAAAAAAGGTATCTATCGCATCAATGACAATATGTTACAGTTCTATTATCGTTTCATCGCTCCACACCGTTCTATCTTGGAATTAAGGCGTATCGATACCGTCATGCACCTCATTAACGCACAATTTACCCAACATGTAGGTGACTGTTGGGAGCATCTTTGCCGACAATATATAAGTGGCAACGAGATTGACGGTATTGTCTATAATATCGCCTCCAGATGGTGGGGAAAAATATTTCCTGAAGGCAACAAAGAGGGGACAATGATAGAATTGGATGTTGTTGCAGAATCATTCGACAAGAAACATATACTCATTGGAGAATGTAAATGGACGAACAAAGAAGATGCTCAACGATTAGCCCGGACTCTATCAGAAAAAGCTGCCCATCTTCCGTTTATCAAAGACGGTCAAGAAGTACATCTCGTCCTTTTTCTAAAGCAAGAACCAGAACATCAGGAATCAATCCGATACTTTCTTCCAGAAGATATTATAGAAACCATCTAACCATCAATCGTATGAAAGTCGATTTCAATCAGATAAAAACAACCATTTCTCTGCCCGATTTCCTGCTGGAGCTGGGATGGAAAATCGTGGAAGGCTCTTCCAACTCCTGTCCCAAAATGAGCAACGGAACGCATACCATCGTCATCAAGCGGAACTCGCAGAACCAATATACTTATTGGGACGTGCATAGCGACAGCGTGCGTGGCCACAGTATCATGGATCTGATGCAGGAACATCTATTTGAAACAACCGGAAAAATGCCGACCTTGCGCGAGGTGGGGGAGATCCTTCAGAACTACATCAACACCAACCGCATCACGACACCCGAAAAAAGCCGATATGAAGTAGGTAACACAAGCATGAGAGCGGACGAACTTCAATTCTACTTGAGCCAGCTACAACCCTACAAGGGCAATTATCTCCAGAAAAGAGGTATCCTGAAAGAAAGCATTGAAAGCCGGTTCTTCAAAGACACTTTCTTTATCCGTGAGGTAAAGAACAAAGGGAGTGTTTACCGCAACGTGTGCATCAAGATGTACAATGAAAACGGTGTGCAAGCCATTTCTCAACGAAATGAAACATTCAAAGGGATTATCGGTGGCAAGTTCGACTGTCTGGCAACCAGCAACCATGACAAAAGCCGCCCGATAGACATCCTCTACATCGGGGAGTCATTTATAGACTGTATCTCCCACTATCAATTACGCCATTCCGGAAACGACCTCAATCTTGTATATGTATCTACGGAAGGGACATTCACGGAAGGACAAATGAGGCTATTACGCCTGATTCTTGACAAGAACCAGGTAAAGGAGCTCCGGAGCATCTTTGACAACGACAAACAAGGGCACAAGTACACCCTATGGCTGCATCGTTACTTTCATGGCGATACGACTGATGTCGAGAGCCTGAGTAACGATGAACTCCGCAACAAGGTACGGGAACTGAAGAACGTCGAACTTTCGGAAAACAAGGATTGGAACGATGATCTGAAAATCTCGTGTGGCATCTGTTCCTCCACGGAGGACGGCCAGTAACCTCATAGATTTGCTCCATCACATAATACGACAACTTATAAAATCAGATCAATATGAATATCAAGCATTTATTTTTTTGTATGCTGCTCATTGCCTTTTCCTCATGCAGCAAACCCGGCTATGAGAAGGCCATTGCGGAATGGGTTCAGACAGATTCTCACGGCACCTGGACGGATTTAAAGTTCGAACTACTGGAAGTGCTGGAAACAGAAGACGTCACCGTATCGGACAGCCTGCGCTACCTGAACAACAAAAGCGCACAATTATCCGCTGTCATACAGAAAGCGGAAAGCCCCCGTGCCTTATTCAAACCGTCCTTTTCCGCCTATATGGAAGCCGAAAAAAGCCTGAAAGCAACGGATGCCATGAAAGCCATGTACCTGCACCGTGACAGTACGGAAGTTATCGGCAAGATATTAAAATGCAGGTATGCCATCGTCCAGCCACACTCAGGGGTGCAGCAGAAAAAGACGGCTTCTTTCCTATTGTCCCCCGACATGGAAAAATGTATCGGCAAACTAAAGCCGGCAAGCAAATAATCCGAGCGTAACGATGTGTAGCGACAACGTTTTTTGGGGTTCTTTTTTGGGCGTATTCCAAAAAAGAACTCCCACACATTTAGATGTGTGGGCTATTCATTACACTACCATCCTTTCCCTTATCAATGGTATATTATCCCGTACCAAATTCAGAATCCGGTCATGATAGGCTGATAATTGGTTAGACTTTCCACGACACTGGCACACCTCCATCCTGCTAAGTGAAAACTCCACCGTTTCCATGCGCCTTCCATCCACCGTTGCCGACATTATCAACGAATCTTCTCTCTTATAATAGGCGTTGCTGAATACACAATGATGCAACAACTTTCCCTCTTTGTAAAAGTCCGAAAGGCTTTCCAATACCCGAACCATAATATTTCCATCCGCAAACGAAAGATTAAAGAAACGTGATTTGGCAGCAATATAGTCTTTTTCATCCTTTTCAGAATATTTTTTCTTACATTTCCCCATCACCCAATCATGCGCTTCTTCTACATTCAACGGACACAAATAATGAGGATTTCTCGCATCCAATTTATTTTCTATCAGCATATCCACATAGTCCAGCCACAAGTCCGCATCATGTATCACATAGTCATGTCTTAAACAGATTTTTACATACGTCCAATACTTATCCATACCGTATTTTCTCTCTAAAAATCTCAAGAACAAATTCATTTGCCCTGCCTTATATAATATCTCCATCCGATTATCAGTTAATAATGTCATAAAGAAGGAACTCGGACAAATATCATAAAAGACACCCTTAAATCCATTCCTCGTAAGTTCGGGTATCACTTTCATTCTCGGATAGATAACTGCCGGACAAATATCATAAATACGGTCATGATGCACATTCCGCTTACGCAATTCCAAAGAACTTCCATATATCCATGCATCGTAATAAAATATAGACATGCCCCGCAGCAAAGACAGCGTTTCTGTCTTGCCCTCTTTATTCATCCAACACTGTACCGCCTCAATTATAAAGTAATTAGCCGGAGACCCTTTTTTCAGTCGGCAGTCCACCATAAAAAAACGGATAACTTGATATTGCTTGTATGTAGTAATCACACAAAAATATTCTTTATATATAGCCGTCCTTTTCCTGCTATTCTCCAATTTCAGATTCATACCGCAATGAGGACATTTACAGTTTTTCTTATCTTCCTTATCCCGCCATGTATGCCCACAATCCAAACAAAAGCAATTCCCCTTTGCATCACGCTTGAAATAATGCACAAAGCAATGTTTATAGGCATAACGCTTTTGAGCCTCTGAAACGGGAACTAACTTCCTGCTCCCATTCACGATTTCCATTTGTAATTTTGTCTTGGGTTTCATATCAAAAAAGAGTTAACTGGGTTTGTACTTCGGTGTTGTTCTCACGTTTGGCTTGTTGACGCTTCTTCAACTTTGCCAATTCTTCCTCCTGCAATTTTTTGATAGCAGCCTCACGAGCCGCTTTCTTTTCTTCCTCTGACAATTCAACATGATGATTTACGACTACATTACATTTCAATGGGCTACCCACCTCAATATTATCTTCCTGATAATAGTGCTTATCACAAGTTTCGATAACCACTATTATCCAAAGTAGTACAATATCAAAACATACAAGGATTATATTCTGCAAAACGTTGATTTATACGTTGTTTTTGTTGTTCTTTTGATAACGAACTTTTGATATTGGCTTATCTTTGTTTCTTCGTTCAATTAAATTCAAATGCGATGGAAACAAAATCATTAACAGTTCTCATTAATGAGAGTACAAAGCTCATGAGGGACGTGGGCTATTCAGAAAAATCAATTCAGAGATTCATGCAAATCTGGAACTCTAAGTTGAAACCTTTCATTTACGCGAAAGGTATTGAAAATTACAACTGCTCAATCGGAGAGAATTTTCTTGCTACCTTGCCGGAAGAAAAAGTGCTGATGTCATCCCATCTACGACGTAGCATCACCATTTTGGACAACGTCCTCCTGTTCGGTAGAATCTGCCGTTATGTTCCCCAAAAGCAAGAATTTGATTTCAGCGGTGAAATCGGTTCTGTTTTCCTGCAATTAATAGACAGCAAGCGTGCCATGCGTGTTTCTAAAGGAACCCTTTATGTTTATGCCAGGGTGCTTGGTCGCCTTTTGACATTCTTGCATCTTAAATCCATTGACACGTTGGAGGATTTGAGTGACAAGCTTCTGCTGGAATTCGTCGATTCAAGTCAAATCAATCCCGGCCATCGCTTTCAAGTGGTAAAAGGACTGTGCAGATTTCTTGTAGAGCAAGGACATAAACCCTCATACTTTGGAACGCTGGTCAAAGGTTTCAGGTATCCCATAAGGGAAAAACTTCCTTCAGTCTATTCAACAGAGGAAATAACCGCCATAGGCAATGCGATTAACCGTAAAGAACTGGGTGGAAAACGTCTTTATGCCGCATTTCTGTTAGGTGCAATTCTTGGGTTCAGAAGGTCTGATATTGTCAATCTCCAATTCTGCAATATTGATTGGGAACGTAATACTATCTCTCTTGTCCAGGAAAAGACCAAGAAACGGGTCGAGCTTCCCCTTGTCAAAGAAGTAGGAAGTGCGCTCATAGACTATCTTAAAAACGAACGGAAGAATGATTGTACCGACAAACATGTCTTTCTGACATTGAAGCCGCCTTACCAAAAGATGTCGGTCGATACGCTTTATGCCGGCATCCAAACCGCGATATGGGATTCAGGGGTTAATGTCAAACGCCGTCATCATGGCATGCACGCCATGCGCCATTCCCTCGCAACACGTCTTCTGAAAGATGAACAGCCACTGCCGATGATTGCAAACGTCCTCGGTCATTCCTCTTCCAATTCAACCAAGTCATACTTGAGAGTAGATATGGACGGGCTGAAGAAATGCCTGCTTCCCATTCCTCCCGTTCCTTTGACATTTTACGAGCAGAAAGGAGGAATATTCTATGAGTAATGAATCTTTCTGCTTTACAAGTCCGCTCGGTTCATTGATGGATGAGTATCTTAGTATAAAAAGGCATCAGAATGTCGGTGTCAGGGGCATTCTGACCGTACTTTACGAGTTGGATCAAATGCCATCTGTACGCCGCATGCAGAAATTGGCAATCACCCAAGACATTTATCTGGAATGGCTTGAAAATGTCAATATATGCAGTGAGCGCACAAGGTATGCTAAAATCCTTGTTATCAGACAATTTTCACAATTTATGTGTCATGTGGGATATGCCTCGTACATACCATTATTGCCCAAACGCCCCAAAACATCCTATATTCCCCGCATTTACTCAGAACAAGAGGTAAAGAGTCTGTTTAATGCCATCGACAATACACTTTTGCAGTGCCGCCACAATACCACATGCCTAATCGGATTGCCTGCCATATTCAGATTTCTGTATTATTGTGGCGCACGTGTGGGAGAAGTACTGGCTATCAGAAACTCCGATGTCAACATGCAGGAAGGGTTTGTTATTCTGAAGGAGACTAAAAACCGCAAACATCGCCTGATACCTCTCAACGAGCAAATGAAGGAGGTGCTATGCACATATATGCATTACAGGGATAAGATGCCGTTGGCTTCATCCGCAGAACCTGATTCGTTCTTGTTTGTCAACCATCGTGGAGAACAAATATCGCGTACTGCTGTCTATACGCGTTTCAGGGAAATGTTGAAGACCTGCGGCATTACGCATGTCGGGTATGGGGAAGGACCACGTGTGCATGATTTGAGGCATACATTTGCAGTCCATTCGGTATATCACATGGTAAAATCTGGTATGGATGTCTATACTGCGTGGCCTGTCATATCTACCCTCCTCGGCCATCATGACATCTATTCAACAGAACATTATGTCCGTCTGGCATTGGAGGTTTATCCTGACCTCTATCAGGCTGTTGGCAACAAGTTATCTACAATATTCCCAGATATATGAGTTTAATTATGAAACAGACAGCTTATATTACAGATATGGCTATGCTGCTCAAGGATTTCTTTGAAACATATCTTCCCAAAGAGAGAGGGGTAAGCGGCCACACGATACGCAGTTACAGTACCACCTTTCAAAGTCTTTACTCTTTCTTCAAAGACTGCAAAAGTGTATACGCCAACAAATTGTCCGTCAATGATTTGTCTATACGGAGTGTCAATGATTATCTTAATTGGTTGGAGACAGAAAAGGGCAATAAGGTGCAGACACGCAACTCGCGACTCGCGTCCATAAAGGCATTCTGCCATTACGCACAATACAAGGATTTCAAGAACCTCGCAAAGTGGCAGGAAATTTTGTCAATCAAGTCAAAGAAGGCTGACAAGCCTTATATGTCTTTCCTCACCCAAGAGGGAATGAGGGCGTTGTTGTCGGAAGTGCCAACAGATACTGTGCAAGGAAGGCGACATCTTGCCATTTTGGCATTCATGTATGATACCAGTGCCCGTGCTAATGAACTTATCTCGTTTTTTGCACATAATCTCAACTTGACAAGACCTTACCATGTTGTTTTGTCGGGCAAGGGGCGTAAAAAACGAATTGTCCCCATACATGAAAAACTTGTATTGATACTCAAAGCTTATATGAGAGATAACAATGTTGAGTCTGACAATATAAGCAGACAGCCCCTGTTTGTAAATGCAAATGGCAGGAAACTGACATCCGCAGGCTTAACTCATATCATTATGATGTATGCCAACAAAGTCAGAGAAAAATACCCTTCGCTAATTCCTAACAGGTTGTCACCTCATTCATTCCGGCACTCCAAAGCTACCCATCTGTTGCAGGCTGGAATGAATATCATATATGTCAGAGACTTTCTTGGTCATTCTTCCGTCAAGACAACCGAAGGCTATGTCAGAATGGATAGTGAACAGAAGCGTAAAGCACTTGAAGCAGCTGCAGCCGACATCGTACCTCAATCACAGATTACCGAAACATGGAATGATGACGAGGAACTTCTGAATTGGCTCAAAGGATTGGGCAAATAAATCAAAAGTAAAAAACTAAAAGTAGCGTTATAACAGTCTGATTTATAACGCTACTTTGGATTATTGTTTTGATATTGTACTACTTTGGATAATAGTGGACGGCTTGGGAATAGATTTCACCGTCCGTAAAGCCGTTGCAACCGCTTTTCTTCACTTGGTTTAAAATATAGGTAATGCAATTATCTATATTCTTTGTAGGTTTTTGATAGACTGGAGCAAACAGACTATCCACCGCTGCCATATTATCAAGGTATGCCTTGATGGTACTTTTAAATTGTTCTGACACTTTCATAGTATATCATTTTTAGATTTCATTTCACAATAAGCCAATTTCACGAGAAACAAGGAGAATAGGCAAATAAGAGCCAACAACGTAACCGACACAACCTTTATCGGACTTAGCGTTATTACCGCTCCGACAAACATAGCCACTGCACAAAGAGCGATGATGACCGAAAAAACAAATTGAATGATTTGCATATACTTCTGTTAATTAGTTTGTTAAACTTTTAATTTTATGCTTCAGCTAGATTTAAAGACCTTTTTTTAAAACCCCTTTCTGGGATGGCCTTTTCTTTCTGCCGACTTTTTTTTTTGAGCTTTCATGCCCCATCTGAGTTTATGAGCCTTTTTTTACGGCACACAACAAGAAGGAAGGAGGGATTTAGAAAAGTTTTGGACGACAAAAAATGTTGGGGACAGCGAAGCCGTCCGGCGTTATTTTTTTCGGTACAAAGGGCGAAGACCGGAACTCTTTCGTATCCATCCACCGACATAAATTTGCCGTTCAAAAACAAAGGGTCTCAGATGGAGCTATGAAAAACGCACATTAAGGGAGGCAGAAAACTAGGAAAAGGGCAGTACGGAAAGTAAAACAAGCCATACGGTTTTGCAGGCAAAACCGTATGGCTATCTCCCTGCCACAAGTGGCAGGGGGGAACGGGTTAGCAACGAACTGCCGGGACAAACGGTAAAAGGAAGGGACTGCAATACGGAAGAAGGAGGTTGTTTCGGCAATGCCGAAGCTCCGGATGATGACCATTGCAATCCCGCCCACGTTTGGAACTTCTCTTTTCCGGTTTACCCATAATCAGCCGCATAGCGGATGACTACGGGTAAACCGGGAATGAGAACAGCCATTCCGATGAAGGGGAGGGTGGGAAAGAATACTGCGTGAACGCAAAAACACAGTATGCCATCTTAAAACAATATTTTTAAAAAGTTTTTCAGAAGAAATGCTTACCAATATCCTAATAATTATTACTTTTGATAACATAATACAACGATATGGAAAAGAAAAAGATTACAATAGAGGTAGAACCAGCTACAGCCGTAGCTACCGTCGGTTTATTGCGTGGGATATTTCCCAGTATCATCGAACAACTGGAAAGGCAAGCCGCAACAAACGGCAGCCCCTTAAAATTCAATAAAGTAGAAAATATGCAAGAAGTATTGGATGAGATTTATGAAAAGTGCATTGCCGAAACAAACCTCCGGGAGTTTGCCCAGGCGCACTTAAATAGTGACGGATTACCTAACTGATACAGAAATACGGAATCTGCCAGCCATCCTTATTCCAAATAACAAATGGTACAGAATTACACACCTGTCATGTGGGATGACAAAGCATTTGCCTTTGTCCCCTACGAAGCATTCGGTGATTTGCCACATTATCCCAAAGAAAAATGTGAGCAAATTTGCAAAGAGCTGAACAGCCTTATAAGACTATGTACTTATAGGCCGAAAAAGGAAGATATTTATTTTCATCCGGTAAGTTATGTATGTCGTTCCGGAGGTTTCATAGTTACGGATAATCAGGCATCCTTTGAGGAATGTCCCTATCCTGCTTGCGCAGACCGTCATAGCTGCCAAAAAATATGTGATTTGATGAACCGAGTCTTAATTATATAAAATACCATGGAACATCCAAACTCCAAATGCAGAATAGCTCAAGCTGAATATTTAAATCGGCTACCTGAAGAAGAACGGGAAAATAAGGCCAGAGATATTAGAATCGGAAACGCCAGCTATATTTACCACCAACAAGCGGTTCCAATCCAAGAAAACAGATTGATAATGTATTATAAAGAGTGGTTGGAAGGTCTTCCTCCCAACATTTCACGCCATATGAGAATGCTTGGATTTGAAGCATGTAAGACAATGATTCCGTTTACGAGATATGTGAACGAAAGAAACGATATTGGTATGCGTGACTGGATGCAAGAGCATCTTTCACCGAGTGACTTCAACTATTGGCAGGAACTTTCGAAAAAAGCAGGTTCGCCAACATTTTAATCCCATCTCGTTCAATACGCTGCCTGAAGAATAAAAGGTGCGTATTAAACGAGAATATTTTTTAGCGTTTAGTCATCTCTTCCCGCACCAGTTCCGTTTCTGTTGGGGAGAGTTTCGGCAATTTGACAGTTGCCGGACTTTCTAACTGGTAAGCCTTCACCTCGTTGATAAGCAGCTGCCAGTCAAAAAGAAATTCTTCGGAACAACCATGTTTACGATAAATTTCTTTTGCTGCTTCCAAAATCTCAGGAGCGCAAAAATCGTCTCCCTGAAAGACAACTGCCGGACGATCATTATTGATACAGTCTCTCAATAATCGTAACTGATCTTTCATTGTGTTTACCTATTATGCGTTCTGTTGTTTTACCATTTTCAAAAATTCGTCAGACGGTTTAAATGCCGGTATGTTATGAGCCGGAATAATCATAGTAGTATTCTTAGAGATATTCCGAGCTGTCTTTTGCGCTCTCTTCTTCACTATGAAACTACCGAATCCACGAAGATAGACATTTTCCTCCTTACCCAACGAAGTCTTTACCTCGTTCATGAATCCTTCCACAACAGCAAGCACCGCTTTGCCGTCGATGCCGGTTCTGGCAGATATTTCCTTTACGATTTCCGATTTAGTCATTTCTTTATAATTTGAAAATTAGCGTGCAAAGATAATTAATCCAATGGATTATTTAAAGTCTGGCATCCGCAGCAAGCCCTGCCTTCGCCCAATGGAGTGTTACTTTACATTAAAGTATTCTATAAACATATCCTTTAAAGAGATGATTCGGTTTGCTCCATGGTCTAAATCTCCATGAAGCTGGCATAGATCATCAAAAATATCTTGGTACTCTTCTCGGCTGTTGGTCAGTTCCCGGCTCCCATGCTTGGCATAGGCTTCGGCACATTTTTTAAGATACTCCGCAAAATCCTTACAAGTAGGTTTATTCTCTTTCTCTTCCATCATTCACAAAACATTTGTCGGAACACTTCTTTCAATTCCTCTATTTCCCTGTTGTTAAGTTCTCCAATTTTTCGTTTTATACGGCTTTTATCCACCGTGCGAATTTGATCAGTGGCTATCTCTCCTTCACGCCCAGCTACAGAACACAGAACCCGGTAAGGATAGTTCCTTATCGTGGAGGTTATCGGAACAATGACTACTGTTGTAAGGTACATATTCAAATCTGAAGGAGTGACAACAACACATGGCCGTGTCTTTGCCATTTCACCCCCACGGGTAGGGTCTAACTCTACCCAATACACTCCATACTGTTCTACCATGTCCAATCCTCAAACCTTTCATCCTCAAACACATCAGGGATAAGCAACTCATCATCCCCATTCTCATGGGCACGTTTGGCAGCTTCCGCCCATCCCTGCCGTGGTTGTGCCTTTATCACAATATTGTTCCCGTCCAAAGAAACGCTCACAGCCGATTTCAAGGACAAACGCAACTGTTTCAATATTTCGGAAGGAAGTATTATCCCCTTGCTGTTTCCAATCTGAATAATATTCGTTACCATAATGTTATAACTTTAAAATTGATTATCACGATACAAATATAGATAAAGTTATAACAACACCAAAAGAAAAACTAACTTTTTCCCATTTTCACCGATAACCCGGCCAACGGCTTCACTCATCGGGAGTGCTGGTGTATCCCCTTGCCGTGCGACGCTCCCCGACATATGATTCTTATCATGCCTTGTGTCCTTTTCTCCGGCTTCTAACAAACATGCATTAAAATATAGAATAGTGTTTCCATTTGAATTTTAGTTATTTGATACCCCAACTATGAACAACAAACAGACAACTGTTTTTTTGAGACAGCAGAATGTTTCTGTTTTATTAAAATAAAAGAGAAATGGGAAAATTAGAAGAATACTTTCGGAAAAAATGCTTTTAGATGTTTCTTTTATCTATCTTTGCACCAAGATAATAAAAAGGAAACATCAGATGGAGAAGCAAGGAGAAATCATACTATACCAACCGGATGAAGCCATAAAACTGGAAGTACGTTTAGAAGATGAAACCGTTTGGCTAAACCGCCAACAGTTATCAGAGTTATTCGACAGAGATATAAAAACAATAGGCAAACACATAAGCAATGCTTTAAAAGAGGAATTAATAGATATTCCAACTGTCGCAAAATTTGCGACAGTTCAAAAAGAGGGTGAACGATTCGTCACTAGACAGGTTGAGTTCTACAACCTTGACATGATTCTTTCTGTTGGTTACAGAGTTAAAAGTCAAAGAGGAATACAGTTTCGCCAATGGGCGAATAAGGTTTTAAAAGATTATCTATTAAAAGGATATTCTATTAATCAACGGTTGAATGAGATTGAGCAGAAAATGGATAACAAGTTTTTCCAGATAGAGAAAACCATTGCGGAACATGACAAGAAAATCGACTTTTTCGTGCGCACCTCATTGCCTCCGGTGGAAGGTATCTTCTTTGACGGTCAGATATTCGATGCGTATAAGTTTGCTACAGACTTAATAAAGTCAGCCAAATGCTCACTTGTACTTATCGACAACTATGTAGATGAATCCGTGTTACTCATGTTGAGCAAACGAAACAGTGAAGTATCAGCTACTATTTATACACACAAAATAAACGCACAGCTCCAACTTGATTTAAACAAACACAACGACCAATATCCTCCCATTGAAGCTAGAACCTACAAAAGTAGTCATGACCGCTTCTTAATCATTGATAATACGGAAGTATATCATATTGGGGCATCGCTAAAGGATTTGGGCAAGAAAATGTTTGCTTTCTCCAAACTGGAGCTTCCTGCCCATACAATAATTGATGTATTATGAAATAAACTAATCACCCATGCGAGAAGCAGAAGAGAATATAAAATTCAAGATGGAAATTGACGTATTGGTTCCCATTCCACGTACTGTCACCCGTGATTTCACCAGTTTGAAGCACCTGCGTCAATGGCAGAAACGGAATGACATCGACGGTTCTCTTTACTGTTTTGCACACCGGGAATACCTGCTCAACGAAAAGGGAGAATGGGAACAATTTACCGTTATCGGCAAACAGGTAGTGACTATCGGAGAACTGGAAAGGCTCCTTTTGGCTATGAAGCAAAAGGGGTTCAACCAATATAGCCGTGAGGAATATGAAGAATTAATGTCTTCATATTTAAAAAAGTGAAGAATTAAAGCCTTCATTAAACATCTAAATACGAAACAGGATGAAAATAGGATATGCCCGTGTTTCCACCAAGGAACAACATCTGGATATGCAACTGGAAGCGTTGAAGGCTGCCGGATGCGAGAAGATCTTCTCTGAGAAAATGACCGGACGTCAACAAAACCGCCCGGAACTGGATGCCTGCCTGAACTTTCTCCGGGAAGGCGACACGCTTGTCGTATATAAGTTGGACCGGCTTGGCCGTTCGCTGAAGAATATCCTTACGCTATTGGAAGATTTCAAGAATAGGGGCATCCAATTCACCTCACTGCAAGACAACATCAGTACGGAAGGCGCAATCGGCCAACTGATGAACAACATTCTCGGTGCTTTCGCCCAATTTGAGCGTGACCTTATCTATGAGAGAACCCAAGAAGGCAGAAGAATCGCCAAGGAAAAAGGTGTCAAATTCGGCAGAAAGACACTTATCAACAAAAACAACATCGCCAAACAGAAAAGCTGCATCCAGCTCTATGAATCCGGAACACCGGTAAGGGAGATACAGAAAATATTGAATATAGGCAGTAGCGGAACAGTGTATCGTCTGCTGCGAAGGAATGGTATTACACTAAAATCCGAGAACAAAAATACGAAATAAATCTCTTCTCCCATCCTTCACCTTCAAAGATGATTCTCAAAGATCGTCTGCAATTCCACCTCTTAGCAAGATTATCCCCGTAAAGGGGAGTGATTTTTTAATACAATCCATACACTCTTGTTCCACTTTTTCCAATGCTTCTTCCAAACAACAAAATGTTGGGGAGGCATGATGACATCGTTATTTTTTCAGGGAAAAAGTAAAAAAAATCGGAATCTATTATTTTTGCTAATTTTTACAAATCCACCATCAAAAACAAAGGTACTCAGAAGGGATATTCCGATTAAGAATGAAGAAGCGGACAGCAGAAAAGACCTATGAAAGACAAAAAATACCGATAAAATAAAAAGGGTGGCGGGTGGGAAAAGAGGGTTAGCAACAAGGGGAGAGAGCACATCATCCTACAAGATGGTGCGTGAACGTACCGGATGCCTGATTCAGCAGCCAACGAACGATAGTGAGGGCTAACAAGAATCAGGCATACCTTA
>OMBG01000061.1_pt1 | contig 58019 bp, 51 predicted proteins | sample 1674251 | NCBI WGS metagenome assembly OMBG01 (sample SAMEA103958153, study PRJEB25191) | human gut metagenome | reverse complement strand
GCAGGTGCTATATGGTTATTAGGTTTCACACCGGGTATGGAACAAAGAGTTTATGATATCAAACAGGCATTAGACATTCCGGTTATGATTGATGTAGATTCCATGAATGAAGAGCAGCTTGCTAAGATCATTTCGGACAGTAATGCCGATAAGATTCTATATACAGGTGAAACATTTGTTAACATCATGCAAATAAAACATTACCTTGCCGGTAAGAATATAGAAGTAAATACATTCGAAAGTGCATTGGATTTTGATACATTCAAGCTGAATTCTGACGGGTTGATTCCTTGCATTGTCCAGGATTACAAGACACAGGAAGTTTTGATGATGGCATATATGAACAAAGAGTCCTATGCAAAGACGTTAGAGACAGGCAGAATGACATACTTTTCGAGAAGCCGTCAGAAACTTTGGATGAAGGGCGAAGAAAGCGGTCATTTCCAGTTTGTAAAAGAGCTTACCATTGACTGTGACAAGGATACGATCTTAGCGAAGGTATCGCAGATCGGGGTTGCATGTCACACCGGTAATCCGACCTGTTTCTTTACTCCGCTTGCGAAGAAGGAATATGACAATACCAATCCTTTGATGGTATTTAACGAGGTGTATAATACGATCGCAGACAGGAAGCTACATCCGAAGGAAGGTTCTTACACCAATTATTTATTTGATAAAGGAATCGATAAGATTCTAAAAAAAGTCGGAGAAGAATGTACAGAGATTGTGATCGCTGCAAAGAATCCGGATCCGGAAGAGATCAAATACGAGATATCCGATTTCTTATACCACTGTATGGTTCTCATGGTAGAACGTGGGGTTACATGGGAAGATATTACAAAGGAATTAGATAACAGACACTAATATCTATGAATTTATGGAGGTATGTATATGGCATTTTTAAGTGAGTTGTTAACATATACGTTTAAGTATATCGTATTGGGTGCGATTGCAGTTGCAGGAGTTGTATGCTATGTAAAGCAGAAAAAGAAACAGCTTTTAGAGGCTGCAGAGCAGGAAAAGAAAACAGAAAAAGAAACAGAATAAGTTTTAATCATAGGGTTACGATATTTTTATAGTAAGTGAGGAAACGATTGTGAAGAAATACGGTTTAAATGAATTAAGAAAAATGTATCTTGAATTTTTTGAGAGCAAGGGACATCTCAAAATGAACAGCTTTTCATTAGTCCCACACAATGATAATTCTTTATTATTGATCAATGCAGGTATGGCACCTCTTAAACCATATTTTACCGGACAGGAGATTCCACCAAGAAAACGTGTTACTACCTGTCAGAAATGTATTCGTACAGGTGATATTGAGAATGTCGGTAAGACAGCTCGCCACGGTACATTCTTTGAGATGCTCGGTAACTTCTCGTTTGGTGACTATTTCAAAAAAGAAGCGATCACATGGTCATGGGAATTCCTGACAGAAGTATTGGAAATGGATCCGGATCGTTTATATCCTTCTGTATATTTAGAAGATGATGAAGCATTTGACATTTGGAATAAACAGATTGGAATTCCAAAGGAGCGGATCTATCGTTTTGGAAAAGAGGATAACTTCTGGGAGCATGGTTCCGGACCTTGTGGACCTTGTTCCGAAATTTACTACGATCGTGGAGAAAAATACGGTTGTGGCAAACCGGATTGTACAGTTGGCTGTGACTGTGACCGGTATATGGAGATCTGGAACAACGTATTTACACAGTTTGATAACGACGGTCACGGCAACTATACCGAATTAGAGCATAAGAATATTGATACAGGTATGGGATTGGAGCGTTTGGCTTCCGTTGTTCAGGATGTAGATTCCATCTTTGATGTAGACACAATCGAAGCGTTACGGAACAAAGTATGTGAATTTGCACATACACAATACCATATTGATGATGAAAAAGACGTTTCCATCCGTTTGATCACGGACCATATCCGTTCTGCTACATTTATGATCTCAGATGGAATTATGCCATCCAATGAAGGAAGAGGCTATGTACTTCGTCGTCTGATCCGTCGTGCAGCAAGACATGGACGTTTACTTGGCATTGAAGGAACATTTTTAGCAAAACTTTCCGAGACTGTAATCGAAGGTTCCAATGACGGTTATCCGGAATTAGAAGAGAAGAAAGAATTCATTTTCCGTGTATTGACACAGGAAGAGAATCAGTTTAATAAGACGATCGATCAGGGACTTGCTATTCTTACAGACATGGAGACATCTCTTGCCGACAAGGGTGACAAGACATTAAATGGTGCAGATGTATTCAAGTTATACGACACTTATGGATTCCCTGTTGATCTGACCAAGGAGATTCTGGAAGAAAAGGGATATTCCATTGATGAAGCAGGATTCAAAGCCTGCATGGAAGAACAGCGTACCAAAGCACGTAGTGCAAGAAAGACGACCAATTACATGGGAGCCGATGCAACGGTATATGACGAGATTGATCCTGCAATCACAACAGAGTTTGTCGGCTATGATAACGATAGCTGCACTTCAACCATCACCGTTTTGACAACAGATGCATTGGTGGAAGCAATTGCCGAAGGAGATGAGGCTACTTTATTTGCAGAACAGACTCCGTTTTATGCAACCATGGGTGGTCAGCAGGGTGACTGTGGTGTGATCACTTCAGACGGTGCGGAATTTGTCGTTAAAGATACGATCAAATTAAAGGGTGGCAAATACGGACACATCGGTAAAGTGACAAAAGGCATGTTCAAGGTTGGAGATCAGGTAACCCTTTCCATTGATACCGCAAAACGTGCAGATATCTGTAAGAATCACAGTGCAACCCACTTGTTACAGAAAGCACTGAAGATGGTATTAGGTGATCATGTAGAACAGAAGGGATCTTTGGTTACTCCGGATCGTTTAAGATTTGACTTTTCTCATTTCTCTCCAATGACACCGGAAGAGATTACAAAGGTTGAGAATATTGTCAATGAAGAGATTGCCAAAGCGTTGCCGGTTATCATCAAAGAAATGCCGATCGAAGAAGCAAAGAAGACCGGTGCAATGGCATTGTTCGGCGAGAAATACGGCGATACCGTACGTGTCGTTAATATGTCTGATTTTTCAGTAGAGCTTTGTGGTGGTACCCATGTAGCGAATACCGGAATGATCACAACATTTAAGATCGTTTCCGAATCTGGAATTGCCGCTGGCGTAAGACGTATTGAAGCTTTGACCGGAAGTGGTGTGTTTGCATACTACAAGGAGATGGAAGCAAAGGTAAATGAGGCGGCTGCTTTATTAAAGGCAACACCGGATCAGTTATTAGATAAATTGAGTCACACATTAAAGGAAGTAAAAGAACTTACATCCGAGAATGAATCATTAAAGGCCAAACTTGCCAACGAATCATTAGGTGATGTAACCTCTGATATGATCACGGTAGGAGATTATCATGTATTGGCAACTTCTGTTGAAGGTGTTGATATGAATGGTCTTCGTGATCTGGGTGATCAGTTAAAGGCAAAAGTTGGTGAAGGCATTGTTGTAATTGCCTCTGTCAATGACGGAAAAGTTAACCTGATCGCAATGGCAACCGATGGTGCAGTAAAGAATGGTGCCCATGCCGGTAACCTGATCAAAGAAGTTGCCCCACTTGTCGGAGGTGGCGGCGGTGGTCGTCCGAATATGGCTCAGGCAGGCGGAAAGAATCCTGCTGGTATTGCAGATGCAATTGCCAAAGCGAAGGAAGTTGCTTCCGGTCAGTTGTCTTAATCCGTAAATATTGTCAGGCATTTTGTTTTTAATTTATTGACAAAATGCTTGACGTATCCATATTTTATGCTATAATCTTATTTGTGTTTTAAATAACCCAAGGTTGTATGGCAGACACAATATGCAACTGAAGGGAGGTCGGGTGAGAGAATGTCAAATGTTATTGTTAAAGAAAATGAGACTTTAGACAGCGCTCTTCGTCGTTTCAAGAGAAATTGCGCGAAGGCTGGTATTCAGCAGGAGATTCGTAAGAGAGAGCATTACGAGAAGCCAAGCGTTAGACGTAAGAAAAAGTCTGAGGCAGCTAGAAAAAGAAAATTCAAATAATACGAATTTATCAGGGTTATTGCTTTAATTAGCAATAACCCTTTTTTCGTGATGACAAACGTAGAATCATTGACATATAACCGTTTTGAAAAACATATATTGAAATGAGAAACTATGACAGGTGGAATAAGGTGAACGTACCGGGCGATGTATTATATGGCGATGTTTTGGTTCGATTATCCGGCAATCGCGAAGCGATTATAGAGAATTACAAAGGAATCTTATTATACACTCCGGAAGAAATTGCTGTTGCGTGCAAAAAGTTTACTCTGCGTTTTTGTGGTGAACATATGCACATACAGTATTTTTCCGGCAGTGACATGAAAGTGATCGGAACCATTGAGACTATAACGTATGTATCGAATGGAGATTTATGCTTTTAAGAATATTACGCTTTGTATTTGGGTATGTATCGGTAGAGATTTCCGGATTTGCCCCTGAACGCTTTATGAATCTGATCATCCAATATCAGATTGTTGTGTGGGATGTATCTACCACAGAAAGTGGGTATCGATTTTACACCGGTCGGAAGAATCTGATAAAAATGAAACCTTATCTTCATAAAACCAATATGAAGATAAAAATTCTCAATCGATACGGTATTCCTTTTCTGATCCGGAAATATAAAAAAAGATCCATGTTTCTGATAGGATTCGCAATTGCGGCGTTGTTATTATATGTTCTGTCTTTATTTATCTGGGAAGTCAGGGTAACAGGGGAAGATCAGCTGGTAGCTGCGAGCATCCGGAAACGTATAGAAGATTCGTATATCCCTATCGGAACCAGGAAAGAAACAATCAATTGTACAAAACTAGAACAGCAATTACGTGCAGATTTTAGTGAGATTGCGTGGATCAGCTGCGAATTAAAAGGAACCGTCCTAACCATTTATTTAGAAGAAGGAATCGCACCCGCTAAAAAAGAACAAGATAATAAAGAAGGAGATATTATAGCAGCAAAAGATGCGGTTATTACAAAAATGATCACGCGCCAGGGGACCCCTGTCGTGAAGGTAAAGGACACCGTCAAAAAAGGAGATGTCCTGATCTCTGGAACGGTATATATATATGATGATAATAACGAAATACTTGAAACTAATTATATTCAGGCGGATGGAGATATCTACGGAACAACAAATGTGACATACGAAGATTGTGTCAATCTGCAATATTATAAAAAAAATTACTCAAAGGATTCAAAATCATATTATTCCTTTTATGTAGGGAATTACTGCTTCACGCCAATTGCCCCGAAGTCAGGAGAAAAGAATATTGATTGTTATACTCAGATTCATAAAATGCGTATATTACATGATTATTATCTGCCGATTGGATATAAGAAAATGAAAGTTACACCATATTCTCTGCAATCCATGACAAGAACAGAGGCTGATGCAAAGAAGATTCTGAAGAAACATTTCAAAGATAAAATACAAAAATTTAAAGAAAAAAAGGTAGAAATCATTCAAAATAATGTTACAATAGAGAAAGTGAATGAAAAAATGATTGCAAAGGGAACACTGACTGTGAATGAACCAATTGCATCCTTTTGTGAAACAACACAGAATCATTTAGAAAAGATACAGGAATAAAGGAGATTTGTATGAGCACTTGTGAAAAAAGCACCACCATCCCTTCAGATTGCATTGCAAATGTATTTGGCCAATTCGATTCGAATATTAAGAAGATTGAACGGCATTTAGCGGTTACAATGGTATTAAGAGATACCGAGTTAAAAGTGATGGGGGAAGAAGCAAATGTTGACAAGACAATCGAAGTGATTCATTCATTAGTTGCACTCGCCAGACGCGGGAATACTATTACAGAACAGAACGTGAATTATGCATTATCCTTATCTGCGGAACATCATTCAGATACTGTGGTGGAATTAGATAAAGATATCATATGCCATACGGTCAATGGCAAACCGGTGAAAGCAAAGACAATCGGACAGAAACAATACCTGAATGCGATTGATAAGAACATGATCGTATTTGGCGTTGGTCCGGCAGGAACCGGTAAGACATATCTGGCAATGGCAAAGGCAATCACCGCATTTAAGAATGATGAAGTCAACCGGATCATTCTGACACGTCCTGCAATAGAAGCAGGAGAGAAACTTGGATTTTTGCCGGGAGATCTCCAAAGCAAGGTTGACCCATATCTGCGTCCGTTATATGATGCTCTTTATGAGATTATGGGCGCTGACAGTTTCCTGAAGAATATGGAAAAAGGATTGATAGAAGTTGCTCCGCTTGCATATATGCGTGGAAGAACATTAGATAATGCATTTATTGTATTAGATGAAGCACAGAACACAACCCCCGCCCAGATGAAGATGTTTCTGACCCGTATCGGATTTGGATCAAAAGCAATCATAACCGGTGATCTGTCCCAGAAAGATATTCCCAAAGATGCCGTAAGCGGCTTAGATGTAGCGTTACGGGTTCTTAAGAATGTAGACGAGATTGCCGTATGCCGGATGACAAGCCAGGATGTTGTCAGACATCCGTTGGTACAGAAGATCGTAAAAGCTTATGATGATTATGAATCAAGACACAATAAGAAAGGAAACCGTTCATAGATTCTTGATTTATCACTATATATCGTATATAATAGATATGTTCCAAGGATATATGACTAGATGTAGACATTTTCTGGGACAATGATACGATTATAATGACTGTGAACGAAAGACAGGATCAGACAATGACGATTTTATTAGAGAATGAATGTGATATAGATCTTGGCATTGATTATGAGACAATTGCCACACGCGTAATTGAAGCCGCACTTGATTATGTCCAATGTCCGTACGAATGTGAAGTGAATATTGTATTGACGGATAATGATGGTATACAGACGGTGAATGCACAGACACGTCAGATCAACGCACCAACAGATGTATTATCATTTCCTATGATTGATTTTGAGACAGAGGCTGATTTTTCCATTGTAGAGCATGATGAAGCATCCTATTTTGATGCTGCAACCGGTGAGCTGTTGTTAGGAGATATTATGATATCACTTGACAAAGTAAAGGAACAGGCAAAGGCTTACAATCACAGTGTTATAAGAGAATATGCTTTTTTGCTCGCACATAGTATGCTCCATCTATCCGGATACGATCACATGGTCGATGAAGAACGGATTCGTATGGAACAGATGCAGGATGAGATCTTACAAAGCATCGGATACACCAGAGATTATACAGAATAAGGAGAAGATTATGAGAAAAAGAATACTTGCAGCTACTTTTTTAACAATCGCAGCACTTGGATTGTTTGGATGTGGCAAAAAAGAAGAGACAACAGAGGCAACAACAGAAGCAACAACAACACAGGAGGCAACAACAGAAGATACTTCCCATGCAGGAATGACTTACAACGAATTGACAGGTGAATGGTCTGCTGATTATGTCAGCCGTCGCCCGGTTGCTGTTATGATCAATAACCTGAAAGAAGCGCTTCCGTCCTCAAGTACGAAGCAGGCTGACGTTATATATGAGTGTATGGTAGAAGGCGGTATTACCCGTTTGATGGCAATTTATTCGAATTATGAGAACTTGGAAAAGGTTGGTTCCATTCGGAGTGCCAGACATTACTATATTAATATAGCGAATGAATACAATGCAATCTATGTTCACTACGGACAGTCTAAGCCGGCCAAAGAGCGCTTGGATAAGCATGTAATTGATAATATCAATGGTTTGACATATGATACAGGATTCTATCGTGATGATTCCAGAGTTGCACCACATAATGCATATACATCAGGAGAGCGCATTGTAAAGGGAATTCAGGATTTTGGATATTCAACAGAATATAGTGATTCTCATGAGAAAGTATTATCATTTAATGAGAATGAAACGGAATTAGCAGATGGACAGGCTGCTTCCAAGATCCATGTTAATTTCAGTAATTATTCAAAACCATATTTTATCTATAACGAAGAGACCAAAGTATATGACCGTTATGAATATGATGCACCTCAGGTTGATAATTTAGCAGATGAGAATGATAATGTATTGAATTTCAAGAATGTTATTATTCAGATCTCACAGTATGAATGTATTAACCCGGAGAATGATCTTCAGGAGCTTACACAGGTTGGGGAAGGAAAAGGATATTATTGTACAGACGGCAAGGAGATTCCAATCACATGGAAGAAGGAATCGAATGATGGAGTTACCAAGTATTATACAGAAGACGGACAGGAATTATTATTGAATCCCGGTAAGACCTGGATTTCGATTATCGGCAGTGGAGAGAATGCCGGAGTATCCTTTGAATAATCAATAGAACAGAGAACATTTAGAGGGACTGTTGAATGATTCAAACAGTCCCTTATCCTTTATACACGGGAAGGACATCCATATGACGAATGAAGAATTGATTCAAATCGCTAAGCAGGCATCACAGAATGCATATGCTCCTTATTCTAAGTTTCAGGTAGGGGCTGCCTTAGTGACGAAACAAGGCAGGATATATACAGGCTGTAATATAGAAAATGCATCCTACGGAGCTACCAATTGTGCGGAAAGAACTGCAATTTTCAAAGCAGTATCCGAGGGTGAACGCGAATTTATCAGAATAGCGGTTACCGCTTCCGATGGATCTACTGCATATCCGTGTGGAATCTGTCTTCAGGTAATGAATGAATTCATGCCGGATGTTGATATAATATTAGAACAAGACGGTGAGATAGTGACCTATTCATTATCGGAACTATTACCAAGGGGATTTGTATTGTAATTAACATGAGAGGGAATTATGTACGATATTTTATTATACATTCAATTATTAGGGGTTGTGATCGGATTTGCTAATCTTTTAGTAGTTGGGTTACAGAAAAGTTCAGAGAACCAGAAGATCTTAATGCTGGCATCATCTTGTGCATTTATCAGTATTCTTGCATACCTGTTCGAGATTCAGGCAACGAATGTATCGGAGATGTTGTTAGCAGTCCGCTTTGGATATTTGGGAAAAAGTTATGTCATTTTATTTCTCCTTTTATTTGAATGCCGGTATTGTAATGTTAAGATTTCCAAAAAATTAATAAATGGTCTCTTTGTATTCAATACATTTATGCTATTATTGGTATTAACCTGTACACAGCATACATTCTACTATAAAAATGTATCCTTATCCAATAAAGGATTCTTTCCTCATTTACAGTTTGAAAGAGGTCCGGGTTATTATTTGTTTATGGCATCCACTCTTATTATGATCGGATATTCAGCCTTTTTGGCGTTGACACAATGTATTAAGCGCAAAGGCTATGAACGCAAGAGAGTTTTTCTTCTGTTATTAGCAGGGGTATTTCCTGCCATTATGTTGTCGTTGTATTTATCCGGAATACTGAACGAGTTTGATCCTACACCGATCGGTATTATTATTTCATGTTGTCTTGTTACAATAAATGTACTGAATTACGGTTTATTGGATACTATGCAGGTAGCCCGGGAAAATGTCATCCAAAACATCAAAGAAGGATTGCTGATCGTTGATCCAAGTTATCAGCTGGTATATGCTAATACGGTTGCGCATGAGATATTCCCAGAGCTGATGGATGACCGTTCTACAGAAGCACTTGTATCGAAGATATTTAACACGGAAAGTGAATCGGTATATAACTACAATAATAAGAATTATGAAGTGCGAATTTCTCCACTTTTGGAAGAATCTTCCGTAAAAGGATATATTGCATGGATCTTTGATATGACATTCATTAACCGTTATACCGATGAGATGATTCTGTTAAAGCAGGATGCAGACCGTGCAAATCAAGCCAAATCTGTTTTTCTGGCAAACATGAGTCATGAGATACGGACACCAATGAATGCGATTATGGGATTTTCTTCCCTCGCCTTGCAAAATGACAATCTGCCGGAGATCAAAGAACAAATAGGATATATTTATCGTTCTGCACAATCTTTGCTTAATATTGTAAATGAGATATTAGATATTTCCAAAATTGAATCCGGCAAAGTAGAGTTATCCATACATGAGTATTCCACAACATCCCTGTTTACGGATATGATCTCTATGGCAAAAACACAGATTCATTCCAAAGATGTTGCGTTTGTTTATGATATTCCGGAAGATTTTCCGTCAAAGCTATCCGGTGATGTAACTAAGATCCGGGAAGTTTTGATCAATCTTTTGAATAATGCGATCAAATACACAAAACAAGGACAAATCTGTTTTCAGGTTAAGCTTATAGAACAACATGGCGATTGTGTTAAGGTACGTTTTAAGATATCCGATACCGGAGTGGGAATCCGAAGAGAAGATCAGCAGCGGATATTTGGTATGTTTGTAAGAAGCAATGCCCGTGAGAATCTCGGAGTAGAAGGTTCCGGTCTTGGACTGTCAATTGTAAAAGGCTACGTTGATCTTATGGGAGGCAGTTTGGTATGCAATAGCGATTACGGAAAGGGTACCACTTTTGAGGTTATCATTGAGCAACGTATGTTGCATGCCGATCCTATCGGTCACATAGAATGTGCACTTGCTAAGGATGAACACAATGTTTATTTAACTTGTCCGCAATATCAGGTATTGGTTGTAGATGATAATGACATCAATTTATTGGTTACAAGACAGCTTTTAGAAAAATATCACATGATGGTTGACACTGCCTCAAATGGTGCCAATGCCTTGCAATCTGTTAAGAACAAGCATTATGATATCATTTTTTTAGATCATATGATGCCGGATATGAATGGAGTAGAAGTATTGCATCGTATGAAGAGAATGCCCGGTGTACTGGTTCGTACCGTGATGGTTGCCTTAACTGCCAATGCCATAGATGGTGCAATGGAATATTTGATCGATAACGGATTTGATTATTATTTGAGCAAACCATTGATCAAAGATGCATTAGAAGAAGTATTGCAGCAGATCATGCAATCCGGACGAATATCCTGCGGCACGCAGGCCGTTGATACGGAGACATCTGACAGAGAACAAGCCGGGATAATACCGACAGATGACCTTCAAAGAGAACTTGCACAATACCGGATTGATTTCAATACCGGTCTTGGATACTGTAACGGGGATACAACTATATATTATGAGATCCTCAATTTGGCACTTGAGACATATCCGGAAAAAAGACAGAAATTACAGGAACATTACGTTAATAAGCGATTCTCTGATTATATGATTGAAGTTCACGGTCTCAAAAGTTCAATGATGATTCTCGGTGCAACGGATCTGGCTGCCATGGCTGAGAAACAGGAGCATTCATTAAATGATGGCGATACCGGTTATCTGAATGAAACTTATGCTTGTTTACAGGAGAAATATAACAATATGGTACAGGGCATTTATCATGTTCTTGATTCACATGGAATATTAAGACCGGATCTTAAAAATGACCAAATGCTCGAAACTGAATAAGATTGCATTTAACGGGTCATACTTTTCCTATACATTTCAGTTGGAGGAAAATATGAAAAGAAACATTATATTTGCAATATTTGCAATTGCAATAGGCCTGTTATCTGTATCCTTTACCGTCGCATATCAATATTTTTATCCGGATCGATATATTCGCACAGCAGATGGAAGTTATCAGAATATTGCAACAGCCAAAGCAAAGACGCCATTTCCTATTACAAAAGATACTACTTTTGTAATGGAGTATTATGACCGGGACACAGATCGTCTCTTAACGGAAGAAATAGATGGTATTCCGGCATTACTCGGATGTGACAAAGAGGGTGTACAACGCTATTTAGCAGATTACATGAAACATATTCCCAAAGAGGAACAGGAAAAGGGGTTAATATCCTATACCTTAACTTCTTATCAGGGCAATACCCTGTATTTTCGGAAGACATATGATCAGCCGGTTTATAACGGATATTATGCCAAATCTTTCAATGGATATGTTGTAATACTGAATGGTGACGAGAAAACGGTATATGAATATACGCAGATACCAATCCACCTGCTTCCGGAAGACATCCGATCTTCTGTGATGTCAGGTTATTATTTAGAGAATGAAACCGATTTATACAATTTTTTAGAAAATTATTCAAGCTAAAGGAGTTTGAAGCTTAGTATGAAATACGATATGATCATTATAGGTGCCGGAGTTTCCGGTCTGTGTGCCGCCTATACGGTTGCAGCAAACAGACCGCACATGCACATACTGGTTTTAGAAAAAGAATCTGTTTGCGGACGTAAATTAAGCGCTTCAGGAAATGGCAAATGCAATGTAACGAATTCTGCATTTCAGTCTTCGTGCTATCATTCTTCCAATCCTGCATTTATAGAACAATGGGTGAATGCCCATAATGCATCAGAAGTGACCGATTTCTTGTATACAATGGGGATTCCGACCTATTCCAGAAACGGATATTACTATCCGGTATCAAACCAGGCAAAACAGGTAACAAACCATATATATCAAAGATGCTTAGATATGGGGATTGATTTTTTGTTTCAGACAGAGGTTATTTCCATTCAAAAAAATACCCATTCCCCCAAAACAACATATGATATTACCGATTCCGGACATAATATATATCATAGCAGTATTGTATTTCTTGCAACCGGTGGTGCAGCGGCTTCGAAGCTTGGTGGCAGCCGATCCGGTTATCAGTTAGCTAAGATGTTGTCCCATACGATCGTTCCGGTTCATGCAGTATTAAGTCCGATATATATGAATGACCCGGATTTAAGATATGCTAAGGGTGTAAGGATCGATGGTACCGTTACATTGCAGCAGAACAAAGAACAGAGTTGGCGGGAAAGCGGTCAGATTCAATTCAACGAAACAAATGTGTCCGGTATTGTAATCATGAATCTTTCTTGTCATCTTCCTTATTTTACAGAAGCAGAATGTCACAATGCATTACATATTGATTGTTTACCGGCATGGTCATGGAATGAACTGCATGATTACCTTTTACAACAAGCATGCTCTGCACCGCAGGAGAGTATCCGTACTCTGCTGCAGGGGATATTTCCGAATGGTTTTGTAACTTATTTATTAAAACGGCTTCGGATTCAGGAACATCTACATGTATCAGATATTACAGAAAAACAGTGGAACAGGATTGTTTCTAATTGCAAGAAAATGATGTTTACACCGATTCTGAAAGAAGACTTTGATAAGGCACAGGTTACAGCCGGAGGAGTAGCAGTAGATGAGATAGATATCAATACCTTTGAATCCAGAAAACAAAAGGGCGTATATATTGCAGGAGAATTATTGGATATAAATGGCATTTGTGGCGGATATAATCTGACATTTGCAATCTTATCCGGAATTCAGGCTGCCGGAAGTATTGTTGAAAAGAAAACGGTTGGAGGTTCGTATGATTGAGATCAGAGGAATAAAAGTATCAGTAGAGAACGACAAACAGGAATTAGAACGCCAGATTGCAAAGAGATTGCGCCGAAAAGACGTTCCGCCTTATCATATACTGAAGCGTTCCATTGATGCCAGAAAAAAACCGAATATATATTATGTCTATCAGGTTGGTGTAGAATTAAAAGAGGAAAAGAAACTAGTGCAGAAACTTAACGATAATAATATTATGTTAAGTAATAGGGTGGAATATACTCCTGCCATCCCCGGCTCACAGCAAATGAAACATCATCCGCTTGTGATCGGTTCCGGACCTGCCGGACTTTTTTGTGCATTATTACTTGCGAGACAGGGATTTTCGCCGATTGTTGTGGAACGAGGTCTGACCGTGGATGATCGCAAACAGGCGGTCGAGTCATTCTGGGATACCGGTAAGCTGAATCCCGAATGCAATGTACAATTTGGTGAGGGTGGTGCCGGAACTTTCAGTGATGGCAAGCTGAATACACAGGTCAAGGATAAATACGGACGAATCCGGTTTGTGTTAGAGGAATTTGTCAAACATGGAGCTCCGGAATCTATTTTATATGATAACAAACCACATGTAGGAACAGATCTTCTGATCCGGATTGTAAAAGGGATTCGGACAGAGATTGAGGATCTTGGAGGATTATTTTTATTTGACACTAAGGCAGTTGATATCCGTATTGAAAACGGTTCTATATGCGGCGTTCAATTGTTACATAAGGATACCACAACGTGGGTAGAAACGAATCATGTTATATTTGCAATCGGACATTCCGCTAGAGATACTTTTTCTATGCTGCACGATCACCGGTTGAATATGCATTCGAAAGATTTTGCAATCGGAGTACGTGTGGAACATCCTGCAACATGGATACAGGAGGCAATGTATGGTAAGGGAAAAGCAGCTCAATTATTGCCGGCAGCACCATATAAACTGACCTATCAGGCGCAAAATGGACGAGGAGTATATTCTTTTTGTATGTGCCCGGGCGGATATGTTGTGAACGCTTCTTCCGAGCCGGGACATACAGCAGTTAACGGTATGAGTTACAGCGGCAGGGATAGTGTCAATTCCAATTCGGCCATTATTGTAACGGTACGCAGGGAAGATTATGGGAGTGATTCCGCGCTTTCCGGTATTGCATTTCAACGGGAATTAGAAGAAAATGTTTACAAACAGGGAAACGGGAATGTATTGGTGCAACGATTCGGAGACTTTGAAAAGAAACAGCCTTCCGATACGGTTGGCCGAATCACCCCACAGATCAAAGGATCCTATACATGTGGTAATGTAGCATCCTGTTTGCCATCCTTTGTATCGGATGCTATAATAGAGGGCATGCATCATTTTGAACGGGAGATTCCCGGATTTTCAGATGGAGATGTAATTGTTTCCGGTGTGGAAAGCCGTACTTCCTCCCCAGTCAGGATCGAACGCTCTGACAGTTTCGAATCCAACATTCAGGGAATCTATCCTTGCGGAGAAGGGGCAGGCTATGCCGGTGGAATTATGTCTGCTGCCATGGACGGAATGAAAGTGGCAGAAGCGATCATTTGTAAGTATTACAGATAATATATAACAAATTCAAAGATATAGAAGAAAGGGATATCTATGGACGATACAAAAATTGCACGAATCAATGCACTATATCACAAAGCAAAAACAGAAGGTCTTACAGAAGAAGAGAAAGTAGAACAACAGATTCTGCGACAGGAGTATATTGATTCCATCAAAAACAATATCCGGAGTCAGTTAGATAATACGAGTGTTCAGAATCCGGACGGCACGATTACGCCGCTTAAGATTGTCCGGGAGCGCAATATCAATGGAAAATAAACAGGAAAAACAATTCTTAAGAAAACAAATGCGGGAAAAAAGAGCACAATTATCGAAAACTGAATGCGACGAGCGTTCCAAACAGATTGCCGAACAATTATTCCAATCCGCATTTTATGAAGCGTATAACCATATCTGTATCTATCAGGCTTTCCGTAATGAAGTATCCTGTGATGCAATATGCAAACAGGCGTGGAATGATCAGAAGAAAGTGTATGTACCTGTTACGGATGAACAGACTAAGACAATGGAATTTTATGAGATCACACCATATACCACATGGAAAAAAGGTGCATATGGAATTGCGGAACCGGAGACAATATCTCCGGACTGTGTATTGACCAATACCGCCCTGATATTGATGCCCGGACTTTTATTTGATACACAAAGACACCGGCTTGGATATGGGGGTGGCTATTATGACAAATATTTGTCAGCACATACTGAACATAGAACTGCAGCACTTTGTTATGATTTCCAGGTAATCGATCATACGTTGCCTTACGAGGAACATGACCGGCTGCCGGATTATCTGGTCACAGAACACCACATTTATGAATGAAAGGGGAATGAATCATGGAATTAACAACAATGGGACAACTTGCAAAAAATGCTTCACGGACACTCAACAAATTATCAAAACCGATTAAGAACGCATGCCTTCTTACCGTAGCAAGAAACCTGATCGATCATACCGATATGATCTTAGAAGCGAATGAAAAGGATATTGCGAATGGCAAAGCAAACCAGATGCCGGATTCTTTGTTAGACCGGCTGCGTTTAACACCGGAGCGGATTGAAGGAATTGCAGAAGGTGTACGCCAGGTTGCTATGTTAGAAGATCCGATCGGAGAGGTGTTATCCATGAAAGAGCGTCCAAATGGATTAATGATCGGGAAAAAAAGAGTACCGTTAGGTGTGATCGGTATCATTTACGAATCCCGCCCAAACGTTACGGTAGATGCTTTTTCTCTATGTTTCAAGACAAGCAATGCCGTAATATTAAGAGGCGGTTCCGATGCCATTCATTCCAATATTGCGCTGGTTGCTATTATCAAAGAATCATTGGAAGAGATGCATGTAACATCGGATGCGATCTTTTTATTGGAGGATACCAGTCGTGAAACTGCCACAAAACTGATGCGTTTGAATGAATATATCGATGTACTGATTCCACGTGGTGGTGCCGGACTGATTCGTTCCGTTGTTCAGAATGCAACTGTACCGGTTATCGAAACGGGTACCGGAAACTGTCACGTATATATTGATGCATCTGCTGATCCTGCAATGGCTGTAAACATTGTGAAAAATGCCAAATTACAGCGGCTTGGCGTATGCAACGCCTGCGAGTCCCTGGTCGTACATAAGGATATTGCAGATACGGTTATGCCTATGTTGATTGCCATGTTGAAGGAAAATCAGTGTGAGATCCGCGGCGATGAGCAGACACAGCAATACGACCGGCAGGTTATTCCTGCAACAGAAAATGATTATGCAACGGAATATCTGGATAAGATCATTTCTGCAAAGGTTGTCAATTCGATCGATGAAGCAATCGAACACATTAACCGGAATTCAACCGGACACTCGGAAGCGATCGTTACCAAAGACTATGAAAATGCACAGCGTTTCCTGAATGAGATTGATTCTGCAGCGGTATACGTCAATGCATCTACCCGTTTTACGGATGGATTTGAGTTTGGATTTGGTGCTGAGATCGGGATCAGCACCCAGAAACTGCACGCAAGGGGTCCCATGGGATTAGAAGCACTCACAACAACCAAATATATTATATACGGCAACGGACAGGTAAGACCATAGGAGAGTATTCAGACATGAGAATTTTAACGGAAGATCGTCTTCGTGCAAACCGGATATACTGCACAGCTGTTCTTGCATTATTTCTTTTTGTATTTCTTGGTATGGAATATTTGTTTGACAACTGCATGGCAATGGTAACAGATGCATCCGGTGTTGTAGTTGCACAAAGTTATATTCTGGCCGCAAGCGTAATCGGATTTGTCCTGTTTCCGTTATTGTACAGCCGTTGCAACACATATGTGGAAAGGATTCTCATAGGGGTTGCCTGTTTGGAAGGGGTGCTGTGTTGTTACATAATATGCCAGCATAGTTCCTACCAGGCTATATTACTTGCAGGACTATTGCTGTATGTCAATCTAGGAGTGCTGGGAAGTGCGATACACTATGGTGTCATCCGGATACTGGGATATGACTCACATCTGGCAGCAATTGTGGGTGTTTCTTATGCAACAGGGATCATACTACAGTTTATTCACAATAGTTTGCATACAAATGTTGTTCCGGAGACGATATGGTTGTCGGTTTGCGGAATCCTGTTGGTTGGTATTGTGATCGTATTGTTTCGACAACCGGAAGTTAGAAACAAAGATTATGATTTGTCAGATCATCCAAATGCTCTGTATGCAGGAATTGCGCTTGTTATATGTGTTCTTTTGATGACGGTTATATTTGCAACCTTAGACAATGTTGTTACATTATATCATGCAGATGGTGACATGGATATTGGCCGGTGGCCCCGTTTATTGTTAGCACTTAGTGGCTTAGTGGCCGGCTTTTTGTATGATATTCAAAAGCGGCGTTATATGAATATGATTATGTATTGTGTAACATTGCTATCTGTAATCTGCATCCTGCTTATTGTATCCGGGAATCTGTATGTGATGGGTTTATATGTGTTTTATCTGTCGGCAGGTTTTTTTGCGGTCTATTTTACGACAAGCTTTATGGAATATGCATTATATACCGGACATCCTGTATTCTGGGCTGGTTTCGGCAGGGCAGTCAATAATATAGGTGCCGGACTGATCGGTTCCGTATCCATTGCGGTGTTTGCCAAAAAAGATGCAGTTCTGATCAGTATAATTGCAGTTGTTCTGTTTGTATGTATTCATATTGCATTAACATTGTATTCAGGATGGATGCATAAGATAGTAGATAATACCGCTTTTGCACCGGAAGAGAAGGAAGAACAACGATTTGCACATTTTGCAGAACAATATCATCTGACCGAACGCGAGCAGGAGGTATTGCAGGTGTTGTTAGAATCGGATGACAGTGTGCAGAATATCGCAGAACAATTATATATATCAAGAGCAGCATTGTATAGACATATTACATCATTAAATGAAAAAACACATACTCGTTCCCGTGTCGGATTGATACAATTCTATTATGGAAAAGAAAATGAAGGCAGTCAGAAATAAGAAGTTCCGACCGCTTTCTTTTTTTATGAAAATATAGCTGTTTTTGCACATTGAGACAAATGTAAACTTATATAATCCTTATAACATACGATATGATAGGAATATCATTTCAGATTGGAAAGGAGTAACGATATGGAAGGATTGTATAAGAGAAAAAGAAAGGTGACGGAACGGTCATGGGGTGCAGGAGCCTTATGGATGTATGTGTTGCTGACAATATGTGCAATGATGTATGTCAATTACCGGAGCAACATGTGTACAGTACAGGCTGCATCAGCGAATGGGACATGGGGAACCTGTACCTGGACTTTGTCAGAGGAAGGAGTGTTGACAGTAAATAGTGGAACCGGAGAGGATGTGGAATATGTCGATAGTCAGGAACGACGATATGGCACCCCCTGGTCAGCTTATTCCGATAATATTAAAGAGATGATATTCGGTATGGATGGTACGGTGGTATTTCCCCCAAAATGCTCTGATATGTTCAAAGCGTATACGAAGTGTGAAAAGATTACATTCCATAATGTTGATACGGGTGCAGTAACAGATATGGAAAATATGTTTGAGGACTGCGAGGAGCTGAAAACGATCCTGGGTTTAGAGCAGTTTCATACAGATAAAGTTACCATTATGGACAACTTTTTCAGTAATTGCACAAAATTATCTGCAATTGATCTTACATCATTTGACACTTCCGGTGTTAATGTGGATGCAAGTTATGGGATGGGGGATTTTTTCAATAATAATACTGCTTTGCAAAAAATATGTTTCGGAGATCATTTTACGTTTAAAGGGTCTACTGCTATTGAGCTTCCCCCTTATACAAAATGGTATAAAGAAACAGATCCGGCTACTTTGATCTCTTACGATCAATTAAGCGAAGCAGAAACAAATGGTACAATTACCTTGTCCGGAACCTGGCTTCGTGCAGAAGGATTCTACTGGGGCGAATGTAAATGTACGATAAAAGATAAAACCCTGACAATCGGTGCCGGAAAAGGCGAAAACCGTTATAACAAGTTCTATTCGCCATGGGAGGATTATGCGGAGGACATTGAATATATTGTATTTGAGGACGGCGTTGTGTTTCCGGAGGATATTCATGAGCTGTTTATGCGGTTAGATCATTTAAAAGAGATTGATTTCTCAAATGTGGATATGTCGCAAGTGAAAAATACCGGATATCTGTTTGGCTATTGCGCAAGCCTTAAGAAAGTATCTATGAATGCGAAGCTTCCGGCACAGCCAACGAATATGTCACAGACATTTGCCTCCTGTTATACGTTGGAATCTGTTTCATTAGGCAATATGGACACTTCTAAGGTAGAAAGTTTTAGCTCTCTTTTTTATGAATGTTATAATCTGCAATCTTTTGATTTTGAAAAGATTGATATTACATCTGCTCAATTTCTGGGACAGATGTTTCAACAGTGTTATCAGTTGCGGATGGCAGATATGTCTTCATGGAAGAGTGATAAAGTAATAGATATCAGTTGGATGTTTTCTGCATGCACTTCGCTGACCAAGGTAATTCTGCCGGAACAAGGCATGCATGTCGGAAGAGTGAATTATTCATACGGAGCAAGTAGTGTATTCTATAATTGCAGTTCACTGACATCCATAGAGAATCTGGATCAGTTAGATACTTCCGGGGTGGAAGATATGTATTCTATGTTCTACGGCTGCAAGAATCTGGTCGCATTGGATCTGTCCTCCTTTGATACAACGAACGTTAAAATGATCTATCAGATGTTTTATGGTTGCGAGAGCCTGACGGAATTAGATCTGTCCTCCTTAGACACAACGAATATAGAGATGTACGAGAAGATTGATGGTGCGTGGAATTATAGTATGTACGGAATGTTTGACGGTTGTGATCATTTGGCAAAAGTTACTGTCGGAGATAAATTTGTATTCAAAGGAGGACGTTCTACAAAAACCAGTGGCATAACAGTTGCTGCAGCCGGATCACTTCCTTCCAATCAGATCAATCCGGAACATGTGAATGAATGGTATGTATATCAGTCAGATGTGGTGGGAGAAGCCGGTAAGTGGGTACAAAACTATGGTACGGATCCAAAGGTGGCGGATATTACCGATCTGAAAGCAGCGAAGCGTACCTTTACCAAACAGGAAGATGGAACTATTACCGCACCAAAACAGCGTGTCAACTTTGGTAATCTGCAATTAAAGTCGAATATTAAGGCGCAATATGATTATACCGGAGAAATATTACGTCCGGAAGAAGGAAATACTGTTCTGACTGCGACTATTGATGAAAAAGAGGTTACTTTACAAGAGGGTGTCGATTATACAGTGAATTATCCTGCAAAATCATATTATATCGGAGCATATGGACTGGTGTATTTTAATGGAATTGGTGAGTATTGCGGCGAGTATACGGTATCCTATTATGTATGCAAAGGCAGTAAGAATAGTATTGATTCCTGTGTAGAATGGCTCGGCAGCATCATGCAGTATACATATACCGGCTATGAGATCAAACCTCTTCCGGTATCTATAAAAGATAATGGAAAAGTATTGACAGAAGGGAAGGATTACCGTATCCAATATAAGAATAATGTAAATGCAGCAGCTTACTATTCCCAAAATGCACCGCGGATTTATGTCTATGGTATTGGAGATTATGTAGGAAGTACATATTGTTCATTTACAATCAATCCAAAGCCAATCAGCAGTACTTCGATCACAGCCGTATTTAAAAAAGGAACATATCCGTATACTGGTGAAGAGATCATACCGGATGATCTGATCGTAACAGATGGTGACACAATATTAAGAGAAAATGTTGATTACAGTGTGCATTATTACGACAATAAAGAAATCGGTGACAATGCACGCGCCGGAATCTGGGGAGAGGGAAATTACAGTGGCATAATATATTCATATTTTACAATTACAGAACGTGCTTCCAATCCGAATATACCTTCTGATGACCGGACAGATACAACCTGTGATCACATTTATGAACAAACAATAGCGGCAAAAGCATCTTTTGAAAAAGACGGATTGATTACCTATACATGCACCAGATGTAATCATACTTATTCGGAAGATATTTCAAAAGTTAGCAGTGTCCGGTTATCTAAGAGTTCATATACCTATAATGGTAAAAGCCAAAAACCATCCGTAGTTCTGTCAGACCGGAATGGTAATACTTTGAACAGTGTTTCATATAGTATCCAATATCCGAAAGTTGCAAAAAATATTGGAAGATATACACTAATAATAACATTATCTGCTGATCAGTATGAGGGAAGACAAAAAGTTACATTCGATATTGTTCCCCAAAAGATACAAAAAGTAAAATTGCAGTCAGGCAAAAAACAAATAAAGATCAAATGGAAAAAAGCAAAGAATATAAATGGTTATGAAATACAATATGCTTTATCCGGTGGTAAAAAAACGGTATGGAAAAAAACTTCCACCTCAAAAAGAAAGAACTCAACCGTGATCAAAAAGCTGACCAAAAAGAAGAAATATACTATAAGAATCCGTTCTTATAAAGTGGTCAAGTGCAATGGGAAAAAGATTCGATTATATTCTGACTGGGTTCAAAAAACAATAAAAACAAAATAAAGGTACAAAACAGTTGCGTCTCACAATAATTCCCTGTAATATATAAGTGCAGTATCTGAAAATAAGGATGCTGCACGAAAGGAGACAGGAATGAACACCAGATTTACAGGAAGTAAAGATTATGTAGCAAGCGAAGAATTGATGGCAGCCGTAGATATTGCCATTGCTTTGGAAAAACCTCTTTTGATCAAAGGAGAACCGGGAACCGGTAAGACAATGCTTGCCGAAGCAATCAGCCAGTCGATGGGAAAGGATCTCTATATCTGGAATATCAAGTCTACAACCAAAGCACAGGATGGTCTTTATGTGTATGATACGATTCAGAGATTGTATGATTCCCAGTTTGGAGAAGAAGGGGTTGATGATATTGCGCATTATATTAAGTTAGGTAAACTTGGTGAAGCATTTAAAGCAGATAAACAGGTGATCCTGCTGATCGATGAGATTGACAAAGCCGACCTGGAATTCCCGAACGACTTATTGTGGGAGCTTGATAAGATGGAATTCTATATTCATGAGACCCGCGAGACGATCAAGGCAAAAGAACGTCCGATCGTTATTATTACGTCAAATGCGGAGAAAGAGCTTCCGGATGCTTTTTTACGCCGTTGCATCTTCCATTATATTACATTCCCGGATCGTGATCAGATGACGGAGATCGTACATGCACATTTTGAGAATTTAGAAGAGAACGTTCTGAAAAATGCATTGGATACATTCTATTGGATTCGTTCAATCAAGGATGTCCGGAAGAAACCGAGCACATCAGAATTGATCGACTGGATCCGTGCATTGACGATCAGCGGAATAGATCCTGAACATTTGAGAGAACAGTTACCATTCCTTGGTGTGTTGTTGAAAAAGGATGAAGATCTGGAAGCAGTTAAGAAGGCAAAGTTATACTAATTTTAGGTGAGGTAATCTATGTTTCTTGATTTTTTTGATACATTGCAGAGAAAAGGCATTGACGTGTCTATGACAGAATGGCTCACCCTGATGGATGCCTTAGATAAAGGATTGATCGAATCAAGCTTTACAAAGTTCTATTATGTGAGCCGTATGATCTTGGTCAAATCAGAATCCGATTATGATAAGTTCGATATGGCATTTTCCGAATATTTCAAGGATGTGAAGTCAGAGGATGCGGCACTGAAACGGGTGCTGGAATGGCTGGACAAAGGCGACCAGATGGAATTTGACAAACAGAACCAACAGATGTATTCCTTCTCACAGACACGTAATTCGGACGAAGTAAAACGATTATTCCGTGAGCGGTTAGCCGAGCAGAATTCGGAGCATAACGGTGGCAATCACTGGATCGGAACAGCAGGCGGCTCTGCGTTCGGACATCACGGCAGGAATCTTGGCGGTATCCGCGTGGGTGAATTCGGTGGTATGCAGAGTGCATTTCAGGTGATGGGTGCACACAAATATCAGGATTTCCGGAACGACCGGGTGCTCAATTACCGGCAGTTTCAGGTGGCATTCCGGAGATTGCGGCAGTATTCCTCCCGGTTAGATGTGCCTAAGACGGAATTAGATATTGATGGAACGATTGACAAGACATGTGAAAATGGTGGTTATCTGCAGTTAGAATTTGACCGTCCAAGAAAGAATACAGTGAAGCTATTGTTGTTATTCGACTGTGGTGGAACAATGATCCCGTTTATGGAGCTGTGTAACGAATTGTTCCAGGCGGTACACAAGGCGAATCACTTCAAGGATGTGCAGACTTACTATTTCCATAACTGCATCTATTCAAAGGTCTATAAGACGGCAGAATGTGAGATTGGAGAGTGGGTCGATCTGGACTATCTGTTCCGGCATTACGACAAAGATTATAAGGTGATCATTGTCGGGGATGCGCAGATGGCACCGGAAGAGTTATTAGATAAGAACGGCAATTACCGTGGACCAAATGATGGTCTATCCGGATATGAATGGTGTCAGCTTCTCACCCAGAAATACAAAAAATGCGTCTGGCTAAATCCTCGTTACCATGGGGAGCTGACCCGTATGCATTGGATGGAATCCGAGGATAAGTTGGCAAAGCTGTTTCATATGTATCTGCTTTCCGTGGATGGTCTGAAGGATGCAATTACATATTTGTTGAAGACAAAGTAAGAATGACGGTATATAGATAACATTTTGTTATCATTTAGGCGGCAAATAGTAGAAGGAGCGTGATATCGATGATATCTTCTTTGATCGATGAAATGATCGCATATGATAAGGGCGATCCTCGACGGATCCAGCATTTTATGAAAGTGCATGACTTTGCCCGGACGATTGGACAATTAGAAGGCCTGGACGATGATACGTTATATATCTTGGAATCCGCAGCAGTCGTACATGATATTGGAATACATGTATGCGAAGAGAAGTATGGTTCCTGTGAGGGAAAATTACAGGAAAAGGAAGGTCCTGCGCTTGCAAAAGAGCTGTTAGAACGATTAGGCTATGAACAGGAAGTGATCAACCGCATCTGTTATCTGGTCGGTCATCATCATACATATACGAATATAGATGGTGTGGATTATCAGATTCTGGTGGAAGCAGACTTTCTTGTGAACCTGTATGAGGATGAAGTTTCATCAGATGCGGTTCGCAAGGCATATCAAAATATATTCAAAACGGAGAGCGGCAGGAAGATCTGCCGGAATATGTTTGGACTGCTATAATAGAATGCAGAGCTTAAGGTTTTCGACTACAGAGGGGGTTACATGTTCAATAACAAGGATACTGTATTTTGGAATGGTGTATGTGTAATGATCGTGTTATTATCCGGAATATTAAGACTGGTGTATTATTCTTATTCCGGTATCTCATTAACCGGTATCACATGCATATTATACATTACTGCTATTTTTATCTGGATCTATCAAATGAAACGCCGCCTGATCAAGCCACAGGAGCAGAAGTATTTGATTCGGATCGGGCATATGTTATGTTTTCTCATATTGCTTCGAACCGTCAAATTCGCATTTTTACCTTCTTCTGTTTGGACAAGATATGCGTGGTATCTTTATTATATTCCATTTATTTATATCATACTTTTTTTACTGTCAGCCGTATTGCAGATTGGAAAGAACACCGCCAGATCACAAAGTATTAACGGGTTATATGTGATAGCCGCACTATTGTCTGCTGCAGTACTCACGAACGATCTGCATCAGGCAGCCTTTCGATTTCCGGTTCCGGTATCTGATTGGCAGGACGCGGATGGGTATACCTATGGAATTCTATATTATCTGATCATCGCCTGGATTGCTGTATTGTCAATTGTTATTCTGGGAATCACCCTGCACAGGTGTTCTTCCTTGGACAACCGGAAGCAGATCTGGAAACCGTTGCTTCCGCTTGGCATCGGGATTGGTTATATGCTGTTATATCGTTTTCGCCCGGATTGTTATTTTGTATCCATGTTCAAAATGGCAGAAATGATCATTATTATCTTTCCTGCATTTATGGAAGGTTTGATCCAGGCTCATTTATTTCCTGTAAATGATCATTATATGGAATTATGGAATGCATGCTCCTTAAATGGAGGAATATTGTCAGAGGATGGAGAAATGCTGTACACGGCAGGAAGTACCAGACATTTTACGGCAGCCGAAGTGCGCCATGCAGTGAATGACGAGGTACTGCTTCAGAACGGAAATATACTCTTACGAAGCTACCCGGTTCATGGCGGATATGGTTATTGGATGAAAGATATTTCACAAATTCAGGAAATTAACAAAAAGTTGACGGAATTAGGCAATATATTAGAAGAAGAAAATGCCATGCTGGAAGGGGAAAACCGTCTGGCGCAGCAAAGAGAGCAGATTCGGCAGAAGACTGCGCTGTATGATACGATCATGAATCGTCTGCACACAGAATTATTATTGGTAAATTATTTATTAGATACCGTTCCGGATGAAGAAGATGCCTTTATTCATCAGATGCAGTACGCAGCTATTATCAATGCATACATTAAGAGATACTCCAACATGCTTCTGCTGATAGAAGAACATACCATATTGGACAGTATCGAATTATCGCTTGCCATACAGGAAACCGTCTCTTATCTTACACTTTATGGAATACAGATTTATTATGAAACAGATGGGACAATGCAATTAGCCGGAGAAAAAATATTAACGGCATACGCTGTTTTGGAATATGTGATTGAAGAAGCAATCCATACATGCCATGCGATGTTTCTTACGCTATCATTCCATAAAGATATGCAGATGTATATTGAATTGGATCGCGTTCCATCCGTAACGGATTTCAGCCGCTGGAAAAATACCATCGAACAATACAAAGGAACGCTTACCGTATGTATGGAAGAACAGACCTTGTATTTACGTCTGGTGCTTCCCGGGGAGGAGGGGATAACGGATGTATTATGAAATGCTTTCTGATATGGAGCAATGCCTGCTCTGTATTGTAATCATGTTTTTGGCTTTTGTCACTCTGCACCGGATGCTGCAGACCATATGGTTTCATATGCCGGTGAAGTATATTCTTTTTTCTGGTTGTGTATTCGGTATCAGCCTGATATATTTCGAGGGGGCATGCGTTGTCATAGAACACATATCGGATCCGGTGAAGGAAGGGTGGATGGCACGGATATTTATGAATACACCTGTCCCGTTACAGGTATTATTCATCGTCATACTATTAGGAACTGACATTATCTTTAAGCGAATTATACGACGCACCCGGCAACATCAGTTATCCTACGATTGCGTGAAAGAGTGTATGGATGCGTTACCGGAGGGAATTCTCTTTACATACGGAAACGGTACACCAATTCTGGTCAATGAGACTATGCAAAGACTGAATGAAGCATTCACCGGAAATGGAATTATAAACGGAAATCAATTCTGGGATATTGTATCGCAACACCCGGACAGAAAAGAAGATAAGCGGCCAGGCAAAGAAAATATCTTTGTGGTAGAGGCAATAGATCGCATCTGGGATATCCAACGGCAGTGTATATATGTCGCCCAACAACCAATTACAGAGATCATCGCAACGGATGTGACCGGCCTTTATAATCTGCACCTTGAATTGAATCGACGTAATGCTGTGCTTGCAGATATCAACCAGCGGTTACAGGATTTTAATCAGAATGTGACTGCCGTAACAAGAGAACAGGAAATCCTCGCTGCCAAGATACGTGTACATAATAATCTGGGCAAAACATTACTGGCATTTCGTACCTATCTTGCAACCTCGCCGGTGCAACGCAATCGACAGGAATTACTCGCAATCTGGCATGAAACCTTTCACATATTAGAAAAAGACGTCGAACATCATCATACGATTGATATGAAAGACATATATGAAACAGCGCATCTTTTAGGGGTGAAGATCTTACTTAACGGAGAACTGCCGGTTCGCACAGATATCCTTAGTCTTATAATTACGGCAACAAAAGAATGTCTTACCAATACCGTAAAACATGCAAAGGGGACGGTTTTATATTTAGATATCCGAACAGTCACGCAACACGGGATACCTTATTATCAGATACAGCTTCAAAATAACGGAACACCGCCGTTAACAAATGATATCACGGAGCATGGTGGTCTCCGTAATCTGAGAAGGCTCATAGAAGCAGAGGGAGGAACCATGCTGGTTACAGGGAAACCACGTTTCCAACTTACTATTTTATTACGACAGAACAAGGAGAAGATGGATGAAAACAAAAGTAATGATTGTTGATGATCAATTCATAGCCAGAAAATTATTCGAGTTATATCTGACAGAAAGTGAACAATATGAAGTAAGCTGCCTTGTTGAATCGGCATCTGACGCTGCCGGATACCTGCAACAATATCCATCAGATCTGATCTTAATGGATATTTTAATGAATGATGCTTCTAACGGGATTAACGAGGCGGCTGCAATAAAAAAGAACAATCCTTCCGTTAAGATTATTGCAATTACATCAATGCCTGAGGAATCATGGTTGAAACGTGCCAAAAAGGCCGGAATCGACAGCTTCTGGTACAAAGAAAGTTCAAAAGAAACAATCTTGCATGTGATGGATCGTACAATGGCCGGTGAATCCGTTTATCCGGATCATCCCCCTGTGGTTGCATTAGGGCATGCCAATAGTACCGACTTTACAGAACGGGAACTGGAAGTGCTCCGGGTAATGACAAAAGGTGCTTCTAATCAGGAGATTGCACAGGAATTATGTATTGCAGAGAACACGGTTAAGCAGCATATCCGGCATATGATGGAGAAATCCGGTTGTAAAAGCCGGACCGAACTTGCTATTGAGGCGAGAATCAGTGGTGTAGTCATTCCGTTGGAATAAAACATGCGGTCACAACATAAGAATATTCTGGAAAATATGGGAGGTACGGTAACGATATAACACTTTCGTGTCATGTGTCATTCTTCTTTTTACGGTATAATTAACAGACAATCATAATAAAGAGAGGAGAGATGATTATGAGAATGCATCAATTTTTAAAACCATTTACTCTGTGTCTGCTGATATGCGGTCTGTTTCTATTTCCGATAACAGCAAAAGCTGCCGACAGTGAGGTCAGCATCAGCGCAAATGTAACAGAAACCATTACCTATAAAGATACGATTACACAATATGATGACTGGACCATTATATTTAAGAACACAACCAGTGGCAATGTCAAAATATCAGATCTTGCAATTAAAAGTTATGATAAGAGCGGTTCCTCAAGCAGCGGAAAACTCAAATTACAAGCTTATATGACCAACGGGTGGAAGGAATATTATACCGCATATTCCCCAATAATTGCTCCCGGTGCAACCTGCAAATTCCGTGTTACTGCGACAGCCCAAACTTTTACGAACGTCAAGCTGCAGTATACCGCAACCGTATACAAAACTTATAACATCAGCAATGATGAAAACAAACCAATACCTATAGTATTTGACCAGGAAATAACCGGACCGGTCTATCAGCAAGGATATTATAATCAATATTATTCCCTGACTCTGTCCGAAGCATCGACAGTAACGATTAACCTGACCGGCGAATGCAGTTATTATCTTCGAAATAGTATTGGCGAGTATCTTGGGCGTGCCAGTAATCGATTGAACAAATCCGGCAAGGAGACTTTTAAGCTTGCTGCCGGTACTTATAACATGCAACTTATAGGAGGGGGGCAGTCTGATATCGGTAAGGAGTATACATTAAAGGTGTCTGCTGTGCCATATGATTTCGGCACCGTAAACGTCGACTGGAATATACAGGGACTTGTTGGTGCCTGCAATGTACCGTTTACAGTAACACTTACCGGATCGCCGGAAACTTATGTATATTCAGCTGGAAGCGAACTTCGTTCTTATGGTGATAGAACATCTACCGGATGGAGCGGTGTACTGAATAATTCATCAGCAGGTTATCATACATTACGAGTTGTCTTATATGCAGACGGTTACGGATTTAAGGAATACACGTATGAATATCATTCTGTACCGGAAGCTCCGATTCTGCTGGAATATTCGTTTAATGTGGGAACTACCAAAATGAATCTGAAAGGTTTAGGACAGATTCAGATGAAAGATGGCAACAAATGGGTAGATGTGAAAAATGTGAAAACAGTAAACGTAGAAGAACGTGTTGTAAGTGGATTGAAACCGGATACGCAATATACGTTCCGCCTTGTCAATTGTATAGAAGAGGCAGGAAAAGAACCATTATACAGTGCGCCTTCTAAACAGATCAGTATCATAACCGGTTCCAAGAAAAAACCAGCTGTAAAATCAATCAAAGCATACGGATACAAAACCAAATATATTTCACGCAAATACAATAGCGGTTATTATGATACTTTAGGGATATGGCATCGCGGGTATTATACCGGTGGCTATTATACCACAAGCTACAAATTGAAGATCGTACTGAAAAAGAAGGCTCCCGGTTTGAAGACAAAATACCTGAGTGTAAACGGAACCATTTGTAAACTAAAAGGAAAAACCTGCACCTATAGCGATTATTACAGAGGAAAACGAACCAAGAAGAAGCTAAAAGTAAAAATAGCAACGGCCAAGAGTAATAAATTCCGCGGAACAGGAGCAGCGGTCACCAAGAAAATCACCCTTCGGTAATACGATCCGATTTTTAAGGGATTTCTGAATTAATTTCAGAAATCCCTTTTCCTTTTGTTGCAATTTTCTTGTTTTTTAGGTATAGTAAATATGTATGCGTATCGATATCTATCACAAGATATTGTGTTTTAATAATAATTATCATATAGGAGACACGGATGAGAACAGAACCAAATATAAATGAATTAGAAGCAGCAAAGCAGAAGGAGATCATGGCACGACTCAAAGTACGACTCGCCAAGGTATCCGAAGAATTAGGCAGACCACTCACTTATTGCAGTGTCTGTTTCGGATGTCAGATGAATGCAAAGGACAGTGAGAAATTAGAAGGTATTCTGGAAACGATCGGATATGTCCGCACGGAGAGTGAAGATGCAGATTTCCTGATCATGAATACCTGTACGGTACGGGAGAATGCAAATCTGCGTGTATATGGCAGATTAGGGCAATTGAAGAAATACAAGAAAAAGAATCCACATATGCTGATTGCTCTTTGTGGATGTATGATGCAGGAGAGCCAGGTAGTGGAAAAGATCAAGCAAAGCTATCGTCATGTGGATATCATTTTTGGTACTCATAATGTATTCAAGTTAGCAGAACTGATCGAAGCCAAACTGGATACAAAAGGTATGGTGATCGATATCTGGGAAGGAACCGACGAGATCGTAGAAGATCTTCCTGCTGATCGCAAATATGACTTTAAATGCGGCGTCAATATTATGTTTGGATGTAATAATTTCTGTAGTTATTGTATTGTTCCGTATGTCCGCGGACGGGAACGTTCCAGAAAACCGGAAGACATCATTCATGAGATAGAGGAATTAGTGGCAGATGGTGTCGTAGAGGTTATGCTGTTAGGACAGAATGTGAATTCTTATGGTAAGAATCTGAAGGAACCGATATCTTTTGCGCAATTATTAGAACGGGTAGAACAGATTGACGGTCTGAAGCGGATTCGGTTCATGACTTCCCATCCAAAGGATCTGTCGGATGAATTGATCGAAGTGATGGCAAAGTCTAAGAAGATCTGCAGACATCTACATTTGCCGATGCAGTCTGGAAGTACAAAGGTACTTACGGATATGAACCGTCGTTATACCAAAGAAGATTATCTGGCATTAGTTGACAAGATTAAGACTGCCATTCCGGACATTTCTCTTACAACAGATATTATTGTTGGATTTCCAACCGAGACAGAGGAAGATTTTGAGGATACTTTAGACGTGGTACGCCGTGTACGTTTTGATTCTGCATTTACATTCATTTATTCGAAAAGAAGCGGTACTCCTGCAGCCAATATGGAATTTGTCGCTACAGAAGCAGAGATCAAAGATCGTTTTAACCGCCTGTTAACAGAAGTACAGGACATTGCGTCCGAAGTTTGCGGCAGAGATGAAGGAAAAACAATGGAAGTATTGGTAGAGGGATTAGATGAACAGGATGATACGTTGCTTACCGGCCGGCTTTCCAATAATACACTGGTTCATTTTCCGGGCGGAAAAGAACTGATCGGAACATTTCAACAGGTGAAATTATTAGAGTCCAAAGGATTTTATTATCTTGGAGAAAGAGAGAATGCATAAATGACACCAATGATGCAGCAATACTGCAAGACCAAAGAAGAGTATAAAGACTGTATCCTGTTTTATCGGTTAGGTGATTTCTACGAAATGTTTTTTGATGATGCGATCACTGCATCAAGAGAATTGGAGATTACACTGACCGGCAAGGATTGTGGTATGGAAGAACGTGCACCGATGTGTGGAATTCCCTATCACGCATACGAGAATTACATGAACCGCCTAGTGGAAAAAGGCTACAAGGTTGCCATCTGCGAGCAGGTAGAAGATCCAAAGACTGCCAAAGGAATTGTAAAGCGTGAAGTTATTCAGATTGTAACACCGGGCACGAATATGAGTGCCAACAGTCTAAACGAAACAAAGAATAATTATCTGATGAGCATATATCGCGGGGAACATTACGGAATCTCATTTGTCGATATCACAACAGGTGATTTCTATACGACAGAAGTGGATCGCTTTTCAAAAGTTATGGACGAGATTGCCAAATTTGCACCGGTTGAGATTCTGATCAACGAGACAATTACAGAGGAAGAAGACGGAGAATATATGGCTCGTCTTGACCAGTTGCACGACAAAGAACATACAATGGTCAGTGTGATGGAAGACTGGTACTACGAAACAGAGATGGATGAACGTCTGATCAAAGAACAGTTCCATGTGATGAATCTGGAAGGTTTGGGACTCAAAGATCTGTCGAATGCCGCATGTTCGGTCGGATGTCTCATATATTATCTAAAAGATACCCAGAAGGGCTGTGTAGACCATATCAACCATATCAGTACATATCATGTGGAAGACTATGTTGTCTTGGATAGTGCTTCAAGAAGGAATCTGGAATTGTGCGAAACCATGCGTGACAAGAACAAACGTGGCTCATTGCTTTGGGTATTGGACAAGACGAAAACCGCTATGGGTGCAAGAACCCTGCGTGCCATGGTGGAGCAGCCATGTATCCGAAAAGATCGGATTGAAGAACGATTAGACGCCGTGGAAGCATTTAATGATTCCATGATCACGCGGGATGAACTCCGGGAATATTTAAGTGCCGTCTATGATTTAGAACGTCTGATGACACGCATCACCCTGAAATCCGCTAATCCAAGAGATCTGATCGCATTCAAGAATTCCATTGGAATCCTGCCACATGTAAAGAGTATTCTAAGAGAATTCCCGACCGGGTTACTTGCACAATACGAATCAGACTTAGATGAATTAGAGGATCTGTACGCTGCAATTGATGCTGCGATCATTGAAGAACCACCGATTCTGATCAAAGAGGGCGGTATGATCAAGGATGGTTATAATACGACCGTTGACGAATTAAAGCACGCCAAATCAGACGGTAAACAATGGTTATTGGATCTGGAAGCCAAAGAACGGGAAGCAACCGGGATTAAGAACCTGAAGATCAAATTCAACAAAGTATTCGGGTATTATTTTGATGTTACTAATTCATTCAAGGATCAGGTACCGGACTATTTTATCCGTAAACAGACACTTGCCAATTCCGAGCGATATTCTACTGATGAACTAGAAGATATTGCCGGTAAGATATTAGGGGCAGAGGATCGTCTGTACGGCTTAGAATATGATTTGTATTGTGAACTTCGTGATAGACTCGGCTTAGAAGTAAAACGGGTACAGAAAACCGCTAAGATCATCGCGGATCTGGATGCGATTGCCTCCCTTGCATATGTTGCGGAGAAGAATCATTTTGTCAGACCTTCCATGAATGAGGAGGGACGAATCAACATTATAGAGGGAAGACATCCGGTAGTTGAAAAAGTATTAGATAACGATTCCTTCATAACAAATGATACCTATCTGGACAATGACCTTAACCGGGTATCCATTATTACCGGACCAAACATGGCAGGTAAATCCACCTATATGCGTCAGGTTGCTTTGATCGTGTTGATGGCTCAGATTGGTTCGTTCGTTCCGGCGAAAAGTGCTGATATTGGAATTGTAGACCGTATCTTTACCCGTGTAGGTGCTTCAGATGATCTGGCTTCCGGACAGAGTACCTTCATGGTTGAGATGAGTGAGGTTGCCAATATCTTACGCAATGCAACCGCTAACAGTTTATTGATCTTAGATGAGATTGGAAGAGGAACCTCCACCTTTGACGGACTCTCGATTGCCTGGGCAGTTGTTGAATACATCAGCTCTAAAGATCTGTTAGGTGCCAAGACGTTATTTGCAACGCACTATCACGAACTGACAGAATTAGAGGGTAAGTTAGAGGGTGTGAATAATTACTGTATCTCTGTAAAAGAAGTCGGAGATGATATTGTATTCCTGCGTAAGATCATCAAGGGTGGCGCAGATAAAAGTTATGGTATTCAGGTTGCAAAACTTGCCGGTGTTCCGGATGTGGTACTTGCCCGTGCAAAAGAGATCGCTGCCGAATTATCGGAACACGATATTACCGTTACCGCAGCGGCAGACATCATGCCAAAGATATTAGAAGATGTACATAGCAAGGGAAAGAGCAAAGGACGTTCAAAGGATACCGACGGACAATTATCGTTATTTGGCAATGCTGAGGAATCCAGTGTGGTTGCTGACATCAAAGCGTTAGATCTGTCCAACATGACACCAATGAAAGCGTTGTTATATTTGAATGATCTGCAGGAACGTTTAAAATAGATACATGTATATTGAGATATAAGTTTGTGATAACAATACAGATTGAGAAATCCGGACATATATAATAGTTGTATCCGGATAGGATTGGGATAGGAGTATATACATGATTAAAGTATTAGACCAGGCAACGATCAATAAGATCGCTGCGGGCGAAGTAGTAGAGCGCCCTTCTTCTGTTGTAAAGGAATTAGTGGAAAATGCTATTGATGCCGGAGCAACGGCAGTCACAGTAGAGATCAAAGACGGTGGATTGTCATTTATTCGAATTACCGATAACGGGGCAGGTATCGAAAAAGCCGAAGTGCCGACGGCATTTATACGTCACGCAACCAGTAAGATTATGACAATTGAAGATTTACTTAGTGTCAGTTCATTAGGATTTCGTGGTGAAGCTTTAGCCAGTATTGCAGCCGTCGCACAGGTAGAACTGATCACCAAAACAGCGCATGCTTTAACAGGACTTCGTTATGAGATCCACGGAAGCAAGGAAATTGCAAGTGAAGAGATCGGTGCACCGACTGGAACAACGATCATAGTAAGAAATCTATTCTACAATGTTCCTGCCCGCAAGAAATTTTTGAAAACCCCTATGACAGAGGGCGGTTACATTACCGATCTGATCACCCGCTTGGCACTTTCCAGACCGGATATATCGTTCAAATACATCATAAATGGCAATAATAAGATTACAACATCCGGTAATGGCAAATTGCAGGATGTGATCTATCATATATACGGAAAAGATGTCTCATCAAACCTGTTACCGATCAAACGGCAGGTAGATGAATTCAAAGTGGAAGGATATATTGGAAAGGCTTTTGTATCAAAAGGAAACCGGAGTTTTGAGCATTATTTTATCAATGAGCGGTCCATCCGTAATGTAGTTGTCACAAAAGCAATTGAGGAAGCATATAAGTCCTTTGTTATGATACACAAATTTCCGTTTACGGCACTGCATTTTACATTAGACAGCACCAAATTAGATGTCAATGTACATCCTGCAAAAATGGAATCTAAATATGCAGACGGAGAACGCCTTTTCCAATTTGTAAAAGACAGTGTGCGTCAGGCTTTGTTACAGGAAGAAATGATTCCGGATGTATCTTTGCGCTCCGCAAAAGAGGAAAAAGCAATCGTTATTGAACAGCAGCGTCAATTGAATGCAAATGTCCCGGAACCGTTCGAGAAAAAAGCCAGAGCAATCCGGTATCAGCAGGAATCTGCCCGAAAAGATGTTGCAGATAATCGTAAAACCACTGTAACTGCAGTGCCAGAATCCGTTACTGTACCCCAACCCGTTACTGCACCGGAATCCGCAACCGTACCCCGACCGGTTGCTATACCGGAATCCATAACCGTATCCCAACCTGTTGCTGTACCAGAATCCGTAACTATATCCCAACCTGTTACCGTACCGGAAACTACAGTTAAATCTGCTTCTCCTGCACTGGAAACTGTACAGAAAATTGATCGTAAACAGCCGGAAATCATAAGTCCGATTGAAGAACATATGGAAGCTGTGACACCGGAAATATCATCCAAGCCGGAAACACTTTCCAAGCCGGAACAGTTGTCTATGCCGCTTGAACAATTTATATCAGAAGAGGCAAGAAAATCTCATCGATTGATCGGTCAGGTGTTCAAGACTTATTGGATTGTGGAATACGACAGCAAAATGTATATCATGGATCAACACGCCGCACATGAAAAAGTAATGTTTGAACGTCTGATGCGCCAAATGTCCGAAAAAAATGTCATTTCCCAGCAATTATTGCCACCGAAAGTTGTACATTTAGACAGTGCTGAGCATGCATTGGTCATCAGCCATATGGATCTGTTTGAACAGACTGGATTTGATTTGGAGGATTTCGGAGATGATTCTATTGTCATACGTGCAATGCCGGATGATATCATGGGTGTAGATCCGCAATCCTTATTTGATGCACTGCTCAATGCCCTTTCTGCGGATACCGGCAGACTTCAGATAGACTTTTTTGTGGAAAAATTATCGGGAATGGCATGCAAAGCTGCCATCAAAGGAAATACAGAGATTTCCTTTCAGGAAGCAGATGCCCTGATTGACGAACTACTCACATTAGACAATCCATACAACTGTCCACATGGACGCCCGACCATGATTTCATTGACAAAGACAGAATTGGAGCGTAAATTTAAAAGAATTCAGGATTAAGAGGAGTACACCGTTATGTGTCAGAAAAAACCATTGATCATATTGACCGGTCCAACTGCTGTCGGCAAGACAGCTTTGTCGATTGAGCTTGCAAAAGCAGTAAACGGAGAAATGATCTCTGCAGATTCCATGCAAGTGTACAAATTATTGGACATTGGAACTGCTAAGATTAAACAAGAAGAGATGCAGGGAATTCCGCATCATCTGATTGACGTATTAGATCCTACCGAAGATTTTAATGTATTTCTGTTCCAAAAGATGGCCAAAGCTGCCTTACAAGAGATTTATGCGAAGGGAAAGATTCCAATCGTAGTCGGTGGAACCGGTTTTTATATTCAGGCACTTTTATATGATATTGCTTTTGAAGAGACAACTGAATCAGCATATCGTAAGGAATTAGAGCAGTATGCTTCTTTACATGGTGCACACGCACTGCATGAACAATTGAAAACGATCGATCCGGTTTCCTATGATACCATCCACGAAAACAATGTCAAACGGGTAATCCGTGCATTGGAATTTTATCACGATACCGGATATCCGATATCCTGGCATAATGCGCAAGAGCGGGAAAGGAGTTCTCCTTATCAATATGCTTATTTTGTATTGAATGACGACCGCCAGAAGTTATATGACCGCATCGAATTGCGAATCGATCAGATGTTAGAAGAAGGTCTTGTCGAGGAAGTACGGCAGGCTCTGTCCTATGGATGCACCAGCGATATGGTTTCCATGCAGGGACTTGGTTACAAAGAGATCATTCCGTATTTGCAGGGCACCTGTAGTTTAGACGAAGCCGTCTATATTCTGAAACGGGATACCCGTCATTTTGCCAAACGGCAGCTCACGTGGTTCCGCAGAGAACGTGACGTCATCTGGGTGGATAAGACGCAATTACCGGATACCGGACAGCAGTTGGCATATATGCAGCAGCAACTGCATGACAGACAGATCATATAGAGGATATTACAGATGCAGATATCGCATCATATACATAAGGAGAGAGTACAATGTTTGATAATTTACAACAAGCTTATGAATCCATGGGCATTTCAAAAACAGTATACGAATTAAGCCGGACCATTGAGAATTCACTCAAGGAACGTTTTGAGGAGATCGACCGGATCACAGAGTGTAATCAGTTAAAAGTGTTACACGCTATGCAAAAACACCGCTTATCCGAAGCACATTTTGCACCGACAACCGGATACGGATACAATGATATCGGTAGGGAAACATTAGAAAAAGTATATGCCGATATCTTTGGAACAGAGGCTGCATTGGTTCGCCCGCAGATCACCTGTGGCACGCATGCGTTATACCTTGCTTTATCTGCTAATCTGCGTCCGGGAGATGAATTGGTTTCTCCTGTTGGCAAACCATATGATACGATGGAAGAGATTATCGGAATCCGACCTTCCAAAGGCTCACTTGCGGAATATGGTGTAACCTACAAGCAGGTAGAATTATTAGAAGACGGAAGTTTTGATTATGACAAGATCAAACAAACGATTTCATCCAGAACGAAGATGGTTACGATCCAGCGTTCCAAAGGGTATCTTACCAGACCGACTTTCAGTGTTGCACAGATTGGCGAATTGATTGCATTTATCAAAGAGATCAATTCGGATATCATCTGCATGGTCGACAACTGCTACGGTGAATTTGTGGAATTAACAGAGCCTTCTAATGTCGGTGCTGATATGGTTGTCGGTTCTCTGATCAAGAATCCGGGTGGCGGACTTGCACCGATTGGCGGATATATCTGCGGAACAAAAGAATGTGTGGAGAATGCTTATTATCGCTTAACAGCACCCGGTCTTGGTGGGGAAGTCGGTGCAACTCTCGGTGTCAACAAGGATTTCTTCCAGGGATTGTTCATGGCTCCACAGGTTGTTAACGGTGCATTAAAAGGTGCAATATTTGCAGCCAATTTATACGAACATCTTGGATTTACCTGCACACCGGATGCAGCCGAATCCAGACATGATATCATTCAGGCAGTTACCTTCCATGATCCGGATAAGGTGATTGCATTTTGTGAAGGCATTCAATATGCCGCACCGGTTGATTCCCATGTCACACCGACACCATGGGCAATGCCGGGATACGATTGCGATGTAATCATGGCTGCCGGAGCATTTATATCCGGAGCATCCATTGAATTATCGGCAGATGCCCCAATGCACGAACCCTATACTGTCTATTTTCAGGGTGGTTTGTCCTATGATCATGCCAAATTCGGAATTCTGAAATCCCTGGCACGATTAGAAGAAAAGGGACTGATCGATTTGAAAAATGCATAGGTGTAATCTTGTAGATTTACAAAAGATATGCTATTATAATCAAATGTGATAATTTTCAACAGGAAACACTGGAAACAATTGACAGATAAGGAGTTTGAATATGGCAGCAGTTAGTAATACAAGAAAGAATAATTGGATATTACTTGTCATTTTGTTATGTGGAATTGTACTGGGTGGCTATCTTGGAACGTTAGCTGCTGATGTTGGAGCGTTGCGCTGGCTTGCCTATGGCAAGACATTTGGATTGACATCGCCGGTCGTATTAGATCTGGGAATATTAGTATTCACCTTTGGCCTTACAATAACGATCAATATTGCAAGTATTATCGGACTGATTATCGGAATTATTGTTTACCGTTTGATTTAAAGGAGGATTTACTCTTGAATTTTCATGATAAGAAAGAGATACCACCGAAATATATCTATCTGTTTATGACAGTGATATGCTTTGTCTTATTATTCTTTTCAGTTGTATTTAAGAATCGCTTTGCGCCATTACAGGCAGTCACAAGCGCAATTGTTACACCTATGCAATCTGGTATTAACGAAGTAGGCGGATCGTTATATAACCGCATGGTGGAACATAAGGATAAGAATGCATTGATCAAAGAGAACAAAGAACTCACTGCGAAAATTAACGAATACTCTTCAGAGATTAAGAAAAGTGAACAAGAAAGTTATGAATTAAAACGTTTACAGGATCTTTTGGAGCTGAAAGAACAATATGTTGACTATAATACCATCGGTGCACGTGTCATTGCTACGGATTCCACGAATTGGTTTTATACATTTGTGATCAACAAAGGAACAGATGATGGAATTCAGGTTGGTTGTAATGTATTAGCGGATGGCGGACTTGCCGGAATTGTAACAGAAGTAGGGAAGAATTATGCCAAAGTGCGTTCGATCATTGATGACAACAGCAGTGTCAGTGCCACTATCTCCGGAACCGAATCTTTATGTACTGTATCCGGTGATCTTTCTTCCATCAAGGATGGATATATTAATGTTGGATATGTCAGCAAAGATGTAACAATAGAAGAAGGGGCTGAATTAGTTACATCTCATGTAAGTAACAAGTTTTTACCGGGTTTGTTGATCGGATATATATCTGATATCAAGATGGATGCAAACAATTTAACACAGTCCGCCAAATGTCTTCCGGCTGTAGATTTCAAAAATCTTCAGGAAGTACTTGTCATATTAGATCGAAAAGCCAATTATAAGACAGATTCTAAGAATAAGAATATATATGACAGTATTCGGAATAGTACGGCAGACAATACAGAAACAGGAACATCCACTGATGATTTAACAACATCAGAAACGGATACAGAGACTGGCACAGAGGCCGATACATCATCCGAGAGAACATCACAGTCCCCGGAAGATGATCAGACAACATCAGAAGCCTCAACTGAGAACACAACGGAAGCTGATAACGAGGAATAGTTATGAAAAGATGTATTACAATTGGAATCATAATCGTCATATGCTTTTTATTACAATGTACTGTTTTTCATTATATTGAACTAGCAGGTGTGGTTCCTAATTTATTATTAATTGTAACCATGTCATTTGGCTTGATGCGTGGTCGCCGCGAAGGCTTATTGGTAGGTTTCTTTTCAGGGTTATTAATAGACATCTTTTTCGGAAGTGTTTTAGGTCCATATGCATTTATCTATATGACTTTAGGTTATGGTAATGGTTTTTTTCATCGAATCTATTATGTGGAAGATGTTCTTCTTCCTATGATTATGATTACTTTAAATGATTTTATTTATAACATTATTATTTATGTTGTATTCTTCCTTATGAGAAACCGTCTTGATTTTCTCGGGTATTTGAAGGATGTCATGCTGCCGGAAATGATTTACACGATATTGATTACTTTATTTTTCTATAAGATTTTAGTTCGTATCAATTTACGATTAAAACGGGTGAAAGAGGCTGAACAATTATGATGATACGCGAATTATTGCATGCACTGAAAGAATATATTGTCGAATATATATCCCACAGATTATTTATTGTTTCTGTTGTGATTTTCGTATTATTTGCTATGCTGATCGGACGATTATTCCGTCTGCAGATCATTGAAGGATCTGAGCATCTGAATAATTTCACATACAAATCCAAAAAAACGCTTACCGTAGAAGCATCCCGTGGCAATATTTTTGATTGTAACGGCAAACTTCTTGCGTATAATCAATTAGCATATTCTGTCACATTTGAAAACAGCAATCAATTATCAGAAGTTGCTTCGGATAATGATGTCAGTGAGAATGAACTCAAGAATTCTGTAGTCGCAAGAACGATCGAGATTCTTGAAAAGAATGGTGACAGTTTATGCGTGGATTTCCCGATACGGTTAAAAAACGGAACACCACAATTTACAACAGATTCCGATTCGGAACGTTTGCGTTTTCTCGCCGAAGTATATGGTGAGACATCTTCCGACAAACTAACGGATAAGGAAAAGAAAGCCTCTGCGCAGGATGTCTACAATTATCTGGCATCTGAAAAGCAATTTGATATATCATCTGATTATGCTCCGGACGAGGCATTGAAGATTATGGGAGTCCGTTATGCATTATGGCTCAATCGTTTCCAACAATATATGGCTGTGACGATCGCAATGGATGTGAGTGACGAAAGTGTGGCAGAATTGAATGAATGTAGTTCCGATCTTATGGGAATCAATGTCGTAGTGGATTCGATCCGTGTCTATAACGATTCCAAGTATTTTGCACATATCATTGGATATATCGGTGCAATATCGACTGACGAGATGAAGGAATATAACGCCAATCTTTCTGATAAGAACAAATATAGCAATAATGATATGATCGGTAAGACCGGTTTAGAGCAGAAATACGAGAGTACACTTCGCGGTGTGAACGGTGTTCAGGAGATCTATGTAGATAACCTCGGAAAGATCATCGAACGTACCGACCAACAGGATTCGGTAGCAGGTGAAGATATTCATTTGACAATTGATTCGGATCTTCAAAAGTATTGTTATGATACGCTCGAAAAGGAGATTGCAAGCGTATTACTTACGAAGATTACAGATGAGAAAGTAGACGAAGAGGATATTCACGACAAACGGATTCCAATTGCGAATGTATATTATGCACTATTTGACAATAATGCGTTGGATATATCACATTTAGCATCCAAAAAAGCCGGCTCTTATGAGACAACAGTCAATAATACGTTGGATTCCACACGCGAGTATGTTTTATCACGTATACGCAGCATTCTGACTACTGAGACAACTGCCATGAACACATTGGATAATGAATATACTTCTTATATGGAATACATTTATAAGATACTGTCCGATAACGGCATATATGATACCAAGAAGATCGAAAACACAGACGAGACATACAAGGAATATACTGCCGGTAATATATCGTTAGGTACGTTTTTGAAATACGCGATCAACCAGGGTGCGATCGATATTTCATCTTTTGAATTATCCAGCGATTATTACGATTCCGAAGAAGTATATAATGCAATGGTTGATTATTTGGAGAATGTTCTCTCTGATGATACAGAATTCGACAAATTAGTCATGAAATACATGATAAAATCCAATCGTGTAAGTGGTGACCAGATTATTCATATTTTATTTGAGCAGGGCGTATTGGATAAAGAAACCGACAAAGATTATACAGACTTTATTTCCGGCAAATTATCCGATTACAAATTCATCCGCAGAAAGATCAACAATTTGGAGATTACGCCCGCACAGCTTGCATTGGATCCGTGTGAAGGGTCTGTAATTGTAACCGATACCAATTCCGGTGAATTATTGGCAATGGTCAGTTATCCAAGTTATGACAACAATCTGTTAACGAATTCTGTCGACCCGGACTATTATGCCAAACTAGTATCCGACAAGACCAATCCGCTCTATAACCGTGCAACACAGCAAAGAACGGCTCCCGGATCTACTTATAAGATGCTTACAACTATTGCCGGTGTAGAAGAGGGGGCAATTGATCTGGATACGAAGATTGATGCAGAAGGTATCTTTACCAAGATTGATCCTCCTGCCAAATGCTGGTATTATCCGGACAAACACGGATTGATCGATATTGAAAAAGCTTTGGAAGTATCTTGTAACTACTTCTTCTACGAAGTTGGTTATAGATTAGCTGGCGGAGAAGATAATTACTCTGACTCCGTTGGACTTTCCAAATTATCCAAATATGCTTCGTTGTTCGGACTTGACACCACATCCGGCATTGAATTGGATGAGATTGAGCCGAAAGTTTCCGATGAATCGGCTGTACGAAGCGCTATCGGTCAGGGTACCAATGCTTATACACCAACCCAGCTTTCACGTTATGTGACAACAATCGCGACAAGCGGAACATGCTATGATCTGAGTATTATTAAAAAAATAACTGATAAAGACGGAAAAACAACCTATGAGAATCCGCATAATGTTCATGGTAAAGTTGATATTTCTTCCGGATTATGGAATACTGTTCATAACGGTATGCGCCGGGTAGTAAAAGAACATACCGATGAGGATATGCTGATTAACCAGATTGATGTTGATGTGGCAGGTAAGACAGGTACTGCCGAAGAGAATTTAGCACGTCCTGCGCATGCGTTATTTGTATCATATGCACCATTTAACAGACCGGAGATTTCCGTAACTTCGGTAATCCCATATGGATATTCTTCTGGTAATGCCGAAGAATTAGCAGGATTTATATATGCATATTATTTTGATCCGGACAAACTAGAAGGTGCTTCCATGACCGGTAATGTTAATATGTCAGATTAATTCATTTAACCAATAATACAGTTTACAAATATGTGAAATTGCAGAAATCGAGGTGATTATTTTATGAAAAATACAGTCATAATCAAAGGCAACCGATATGGTATTTCGATTGTATTTGATAAAGATATTGCGTTTTCACAATTGTTAACGGATTTAGAACACCGCTTAGAAGATGCCGAAGAATTCTTTGACAGCGACAAACAATTGGCAGTTTCATTTGAAGGCCGTGAGCTTTCGAATGAAGAACTTGATCAGGTATTAACGGTGATCAAAGAATGTTCACGCCTCAATATACAATATGTTATGGAGGAAAACAGTGATTTAGAGACCACATTTTTTGACATTATCCAGACTGCACAGGAATCGGAGTCAGAAGAGGAAAAGGAACCCGTAGAAGTATCCGGAATCTTTGGAACGATTCATAATAATGATATACATGCAGCCGATGCTACCTCAAAAAACAGCAATGATAAGAATGACAGTAACGGATTGTTCTACAAAGGAACACTCCGTTCCGGACAGGATTTGGATTCCAAGGAATCGGTAGTGATTATTGGGGATGTGAATCCCGGTGCTCATGTTACATCGGGTGGTAATATTGTTGTGATTGGAGCCTTAAAAGGAACCGCTACGGCAGGATGCAATAATAATCCGGACGCATTTGTGATGGCGTTGGTTATGGATCCTATTCAGATCCAGATTGCTGATGTAATTGCCCGTTGTTCAGACAATAAGAGTCACCTCAAGAAGAAAAAAGAACCAATGATTGCAATGATCCGGAATCATCAGATCTGTATGGAGCCGGTTACCAAATCTGCAATTTATGATATCAAATAATACCTTGATTTTTAAGAAAATTCCTTAAAATCATATGGCATTTTAGATACAATATACAAATAATGAATTTATGTTAATGGAGGATAACGTATGAGTGAAGTAATTGTAATAACATCTGGAAAAGGCGGTGTTGGAAAGACAACAACTACCGCAAATGTTGGTACCGGATTAGCCAAATTAGACAAAAAAGTTGTATTGATTGATACCGATATCGGACTTCGTAACTTAGATGTCGTTATGGGACTGGAGAACCGTATCGTATATAATCTGGTTGATGTTGTAGAAGGAACATGCCGATATAAGCAGGCACTGATCAAGGATAAGACATATCCAAATCTTTTCCTGTTACCTTCTGCACAGACAAAGGATAAGACATCTGTAACGCCGGAGCAAATGAAGAAACTGGTTGAAGAACTCAAAAAAGAGTTCGATTACATCATATTAGACTGCCCTGCAGGTATTGAACAAGGCTTCAAGAATGCAATAGCAGCAGCAGACCGTGCATTGATCGTTACCACACCGGAAGTATCTGCAATTCGTGATGCCGATCGAATCATTGGTCTTCTTGAAGCAAATGAGATCAAGAAGATCGATCTCATTGTAAACCGTATTCGTATGGATATGGTAAAACGTGGAGAGATGATGTCAATCGAAGATGTCGTTGAGATCCTTGCAATTGATCTGATCGGAGCCGTTCCGGATGATGAGAATATTGTCATTTCTACTAATCAGGGACAACCTTTAGTTGGTGATAATTCTCTTGCCGGACGAGCATATTTTAATATCTGTAAACGAATTTTAGGCGAAGATGTAGATTTCTTAGATTTAAGTGAATCTGGATTTTTCAAAAAGCTTTCCAGATTCTTCAAGAAAAATGATAGATAGGAGTGAACGGTATGGGATTATTTGATTTATTTACAAAGAAAAAGTCATCAAGTGATTATGCAAAAGACCGGTTAAAACTTTTACTCGTTTCGGATCGTGCAAACTGTTCACCGGATATTATGGAACAGATCAAAAATGATATTATAGAAGTTATCTCACGTTATATGGAGATTGATGCAAGCGGCTTGGATATTCAGATTACGCAGACCGAATCTGAAGGCGGACACGGAACAGTTCCTGCATTATATGCAAACATTCCAATCAAAGATATGAAATCAAAATCTGTCAAATAGTAGGTGTTTACAATGTTAGATAATTATCGATTACGCAATTACAATTTCAAATTATTAGCATTTGTTCTGATTGCAAGTGTATTTGGCACACTTATGATAAACAGTGCAGACAGTTCCTATTTCAAGAAACAATTGCTCGGTTTGATACTCTGTATTATTGGTTTGATAACACTTTCTTTAATTGATTACAAATTCATCAGTAAATTTTATTTATTATTATACGGATTGAATTTGGTAATGCTGTCGGCAGTTTTACTATTCGGTACCTCCGCAAATGGTGCAAAACGTTGGCTTGGCTCTCAGGATCTGATCACGGTACAGCCTTCCGAATTTGCAAAGATCATATTGATCATATGCGCAGCACATTTTCTATCGGAGCACAAGGATACGATCAATACCGTAAAAACATTGATCCAATATGCTGTTCTTTGTGCTGTTCCGTTAATTCTCATTGCGTTAGAACCGGATCTGTCAACAACAATAGATGTATTTGCCATTCTGTTTATCATGCTGTTTGTAGCCGGATTAAGTTACAAAATTATCGGAATTGGTCTACTTTGCCTGATCCCATTAGCAGGAAGTTTTGTATGGTATGTTAAGCAGCCGGATCCTATATTCTTAAAAGATTATCAGCAGGAAAGAATCTTATCCTTTCTGTATCCGGATGAATATGCCTCTACAACACAGTACCAGCAGGATAATTCCGTTATGGCAATCGGATCCGGACAATTATTCGGGAAAGGATTGAATAGCTCCACATTGGCTACTGTAAAAGATGCCAATTTAATATCTGAACAGCAAACAGACTTTATTTTTTCTGTTGTAGGTGAAGAATTAGGTTTCGTTGGAAGTACACTTATTATTGTAATATTGGGGTTAATTGTGGTACAATGTATAAAGACAGCGAGAAAGGCAAGTGATAATAATGGAATGTTTATTGCAACAGGTGTCGCGACCCTGATCGGCATTCAAACATTTTTAAATATCGGCGTAGCGACCTCGTTATTACCAAATACAGGAATCCCTCTTCCGTTCATAAGTTACGGACTTTCTTCTTTAGTAAGTTCATGTGCCGGAATGGGATTGGTGATGAATGTGTCGTTGCAACGTAGAAAATACTAGAATAACTTGGAGGGGTTTCTGAATGAATATTGGGTTAATCGCACATGATGCAAAAAAGAAACTAATGCAGAATTTCTGCATTGCGTATAGAGGAATTCTAAGCAAGCATGAACTATACGCTACCGGTACTACCGGACGTTTAGTGGAAGAAGTTACTAATTTAACGGTTCACAAATACTTAGCCGGACATTTGGGTGGAGAGCAGCAATTAGGTTCAGAGATTGAACATAATGATATTGATATGGTTATTTTTTTGAGAGACCCTCAATCCCCAAAGTCTCACGAACCGGATATCAACAATATTTTTATGTTATGTGATGTACATAACATCCCATTGGCAACCAATTTGGCAACCGCTGAATTGCTTGTAAAAGCATTAGACCGAGGAGACTTAGATTGGCGTGAAATGTTCAAATAATAACAATAAGATAATTCATATAGGCATTATTGCTTTATTGTGTTGTTCTTTGCTAAGTGGTTGCAGTATGAATGCATATCCCAAAGAACAACCCCTTCACGTTAATACGGCATCGAACTTACCAATTGTCCGCCCCGCCGGATTAGCAAGCAATAATGTTGTAATTCCATATGATGCATATGTATATGATGATGCGGACTTTGAATATGAAGCCGGCTTATTGATCAATCAGACAAAGAATTCAGTTGTATGTGCTGTGAATCCACACAAACAGATCTATCCGGCCAGTATGACAAAAATATTGACTGCCGTAGTTGTGATGGATGCCGTAAACAGCGGACAAATTTCATTAAATGATACCGTTGTGATTCGAAAAGAAATTGAATTCAACGAGGCAAATGTTACTGCATTAGGTTTAGAACCGGGAGACTATATAACCGTGAATGAATTATTACATGGTTTACTAATCTCATCCTACAATGACTGTGCCATTGCGTTAGCACGCTATGTATCCGGTTCTGTAAGTGATTTTGTAGATTTGATGAACAAAAAAGCACAGGAACTTGGTGCAACTAATTCTCATTTTGTGAACCCACATGGTTTGCATGATAATAATCATTACACAACACCATATGATCTATATCTGATCTTTAAAGAATTTCTGAAATATGATACACTTGTACAGATTGACAGCAGCAGCTCCTACGTTTTAACAATGTACAAGGACTCTGAAAAGATTACAACAGAACTTACTCCGACAAACGCGTTCCTGTCTAATTCCGTTGAGATGCCAACAGGATATCACATTACTGGATGGAAGACCGGAACAACAGAGAAAGCCGGTAGTTGTATTATTTTAGAGTTTGTCAATGATGAAACTAATGAAGAATACATTTGTCTTGTATCGAATGCAAAAGACCATGAAACCCTATATCAGAATGTCAACGACATGCTGAAACAAATATACTAATACTTAGGAGGCAATAACATGATAGAAATCGTTGCAGGTGAAAAAGGAAAAGGGAAAACAAAAATGCTTATGGCAAAAGCAAATAATGACATCAAGGTTACCGGTGGTAACATCGTATATCTCGATATCAACAACAAACATATGTATGAGTTAAGTAATCGTGTCAGATTAATTAATGTTACAGAATATAATATTCATTCTGCAGATATGTTTTTAGGTTTTATTTATGGAGTTGCATCACAGGATCATGATCTTGATAAAATGTTCTTAGATAATTTTATGTCAATTGCATGTATCAGTACAGTAGAAGAAGCTGACAAACTGATCAAAGAATTATCTGTTATATCGGACAAATTTGAGATCGAGTTTATGTTAGGTATTTCTAAACAGAAATCAGACCTGACAAAAGATTTACAGGATTTAGTAACAATTGCATTATAATCTTAGAATCAAGCCCGCCCAATCTGAATCATGCATACCGGACGGGCTTTCTCATTTGTATTTCTAATATTTTATTAGATCTCGCTATTCATACGCCCGTAATAGGAAATGGCATATAGTCCACCGATTCCTACAACTGCATATATAATCCGTGTAAGAATTGACATTTGTCCAAAGAGTGTACTTACCAGATCGAAATCAAAAAATCCAATCAAACCCCAGTTAATGGCACCAATCAAAACAATGGTCAATACCGTATAATCTAATGCCTTCATATTCAAATCTCCTTTCTGTATGCAACCATACATTTGAATACTAATATTTTTTGATTTAATAATAAAAATTATACATAGATATTGTAGATATTTTCAAAAAATGGTACAATAAATAGATGTAATCTATGGAGGTGTTTCATTTTGAGTGGCTATCATTCCCGTAAACCGAGTAATGAATTTCGAATGAATATTGGAACTATTATATTTGCCATTATTTTCTTTTACATAATTATCCGTATTTTAATATCTTTACAGAAAGAATCTCTTTCTATATATGAGGTACAGAACAGTTATATTGATACGAATATCAGTGCAACTGCTTTAATTGTACGTCAGGAAGAACTTGTAAATGCAACGAGTTCCGGATATGTCAGCTATTATGTACGAGACGGAGAGAAGATTGGCAAGAACAAGACTGTTTATACAATTGATGAAACAGGAAGCATCTATGAGAAGATCAAAGATGCAGATTCTGATGCGTTTGAACTGACCAATGACGGATTGAGCGAAATACGTACACGTATATCGAACTTTGAGAATTATTTTAATTATGCCTCATTTTCCGATGTGTATAATTTTCACTATGATATTGAGAATGCTGTTTTGGAATTAACCAATGAAGCAATGATTGAACAATTAACTTCATTAGATGATTCCTCAACCGACATTTCCACTTATAAAAAAGTAACAACAACAGATTCCGGTATTATAACCTATTACAAAGATGGTTATGAAAATTTTGATATTCATAATTTCAAAGCGTCTGATATCAACAAATCTAATTACAAAAAAGCAACACTAAAGACCGGTGAGATCATTAATTCCGGTGATCCGGTATACAAATTGATCACCTCTGAAAACTGGTATTTAATTGCTGAATTGTCTGACAAACAGGTTAAGGAATTGTCTGATCAGGATACCGTAACAGTGAATATTCATAACAGTTCCAAGAATATCACATGTAATTTTGAATTGACCAAACAGGATAATAAGAATTTTATTATTATTTCTCTGAATCAACAGATGGTGAATTATATCAATGACCGTTTTATTGATATCGTAATCATTCAGGATCAGAATAACGGATTGAAAATACCAAACACATCCATTACCAAGAAATCTGTCTATAAGATACCAATTGACTACTTATCCCAGGGTTCGGATTCGACAAGTAATAATTTATTGAACATTAAGGTATTAGACGATAAAGGCGAAGTTACTCTGAAGCAGGTTTCACCGGATATTTACAAAACGGATGATGAATATTGTTATGTTGATCCGAATGATTTTGGTCAAAATGATGTCTTGGTAAATACACAAAACAATGATACGCTTGCATTAAATACTGCCGAAAAAGCAGAGCTCCAAGGTGTATTTTGTGTAAACCAGGGTATTGCAACATTCCGTTATATTGATGTGTTGTATCAGGATGATGAGTACACGATCGTCAAACCGGAAGTTCCATACAGCATTGCCTGGTATGATCGAATTATATTAGATCAATCCTTAGTAAAAGAAAATCAAATTATCAAATAAAGAGGTGTTTCCATTGGTTAAAGAAAATTACAACTATGTTAAACAACAAGTAGAAGAAACTGCAAAAGCCTGTGGGCGTGATCCCAAAGAGATCACTCTGATCGCTGTCAGCAAGACCAAACCTCTCGAAAATATCGAGGAGTTAATTGAAATCGGCGTTGAAGATTTTGGAGAAAACAAGGTACAGGAATTATGTGATAAATACGAACATGTTTCCCAACCGGTTCGTTTCCATCTGATTGGACATTTACAAACAAACAAAGTTAAATATATTGTTGATAAAGCCTGTCTTATCCATTCTGTTGATTCCCTGAAACTGGCTCAGACAATACAAAAGGAAGCGGCTAAGAAGCAGGTAATCGCACAAATCTTAATTGAAGTTAATGTTGCAGAGGAGGATAGCAAATTTGGTCTTCATACAGAGGATGTAATTCCATTTATTCAAGAGATTTCAACAATGCCTAATCTACATGTAAACGGCTTAATGACAATTGCACCATTTGTCGATGATCCGGAAGATAATCGAAAGTATTTCCGAACATTGAAACAATTATCACTTGACATAACTTCAAAAAACATTGATAATATTGATATGAATGTCTTATCAATGGGCATGACAAATGATTACAAAGTTGCAATAGAAGAGGGAGCAACAATGGTGCGGGTAGGAACAGCAATATTCGGAGCCCGTAACTACAATATTTAAAGGAGATTAATCATGGCAAAAAGCGGAATGAGTAAATTTATGGATTTTCTTAAACTCTCAGATGACGAAGAAGATTTCGATGATGATTTATTTGATGAAGAAGAGGATGATGAATATTACGAGCCTCCGAAGAAAAGAGTAAAAGAGAAGCCATCTAAGTCATACTACGATGATGAATTTGAAGAGGACTATGCACCAAAGAAGAAACCAAAACCTAAAACATCCAGTCCAAGCAAATTAGTATCTATTAACAGTCGTAATAATAATAGGAGTAGCAGTCAAGTGTTCGTAATCAAACCACAGGAATTTAATGAAGCTCAGAAAGTAACCGATTATTTAAAAGAAGGTAAAATGATCGTTATCAACATGGAAGGAATTGAAGTACACGCTGCACAACGTATCATTGATTTTATTGGTGGTGCATGTTATGCGTTAGATGGTTCATTACAGGCAATTTCAGCTAATATATTCATTGCAGCGCCAATGAATGTAGATGTAACCGGAGATTTACGTGATGAGATACTGAATGAGTCAACTCTTTCTCCAGAATTAGCTGCATTTTAATTTATCATATTATGGGAATATTGTATTGGGTAGGAGGAGATTTGGATGTTAACACCAGTAGATATACAGAATAAAGTATTTAAAGGCGGTATTGGGTTTGACAAAAGAGATGTTGAAGCCTTTATGCATGAACTATCCTCTGATTATGAGCAGCTATATCGTTCAAATGTAGAATTAAATGACAAAGTAACTACCTTGAATGAAAGTCTCCAGCATTACAAGTCGGTAGAAGATTCTATGCAAAAGGCATTGACACTATCCGAAAAAACAGCTGAAGAGACAGTCAATGCTGCTAACGATAAAGCAAGACTTATCACTACAGAAGCAGAGAAAAAAGCAGAAAGCATCTTAGAAGATGCTAAGCAGGAATTGATTGATACAAAGAATGAGATTTTCCGGTTACAACAACAACAGAAAAAGTTCAAAGAACAGTTTACACATGTATTGGAATCTCAGTTAAAAATGATGGATGGCGAGATGATCGATATTGACCTCGGAGATGATTTTGAGCCTGACGGATTTAACAATTCGGGATTTGGCAATTTTTCCGGTGGTGGACTTGGTTCAGAAGGCGGTTTAGGTTCCGGTCTTGGTGGTGGTTACACCGGCAGCAACAATTCTGGTTTTGAACGAACCAATCAGGATCCTGCGTATGATCGTGGCACATTGAACATGGATCCATTTGCGGATGCCATGAATGGTGGTGGCCGTTTTAGTCGCCAAACCGGTGGTGCATATAACGGAAATCAGACAAAGAAGAAATCTACAAAAACAGATTCCGGCAAATCTGGTCTGAATATGAAGCAGGACAACCCGGGTGCACATCGTGTGAAACGTACTCCGGTTCAAACGACACCTGTTGCCAACACACCGGCAGCAGATTCAACAACAGAACAAACCACCATGCATACTGCTCAGACAACTCCTGTGCAGTCAGCATCTACTCAAGCCACAACTATAAAATCATCTGTAACATCAAAGGCTGCACCGGAATCAGCTATTCCGGCAGAGGAAAAAGAACCTGTTTTCCATACAACTCCGTCTACAAACGAGCATACATACACAGATACTCCTTATGAAGAAACAAGTGTAAGTGGTGAAGTAGAAGATAAAGTAAATGAATCTAATATGTTAGATTCTGAAGACAATTATAGCGATGGATTCGATTTTGTTGAAGACAATACAACATCTGACCAAACAACGGATTCCTCTGTTTTCTTCTCAGATGAACCGGTTAGCGGAGAGGTAGAAGATAAGATTGATGAATCTACAATGTTAGATTCCGAAGATAATTATGGTGATGGATTTGATTTTATGGATGAAGAACCGGCTCCACAGCCTGTTTCCCCTTCTCCTGTTATGAATACTCCGGATGATTCAGAAGATGAAACTTATTCCGGAGAAGTAGAAGATAAGGTGAACGAATCCAATATGTTAGACTCCGAAGATAATTATAATGACGGATTTGACTTTGTTGTCGGAAATGACGAAGAAGAAGAGATTCCAACCATTTCAGGGAACACCTCATTGAATCTTGATCCATTCCATGAAAAAGACAATTCTTCTTCTGAAGATGAAGATGTATTAACCGGTGATGTAGAAGACAAGATTAATGAATCAAATTTAATCGGAAGTGAAGACGATAACGATGCAGGATTTAATTTCTTATAATCAAAAAACAAATACAAAGATTGCAGGCAAGCTTTTGTCTGCAATCCTTTCATTTATTATGCTGATTGGTATTGACCAGCTTACCAAATATCTTATTGATAAAAAGATGGCATTATATGATTCCATTGAAGTATTCCCAGGGATTTTTGAGATCCATTATATCCGCAATGCCGGTGCCGCATGGGGAATGTTTCAAAACAAACAGATCTTATTCTATATCTGTACTGTCATTGTACTGATACTTGGTATTATGATCTATATCCGCTGTCTTGCCTTGAATCAATATAAGGATCTTCGGATTTTATTGGTTCTGATATTATCCGGTGCAGTTGGTAATTTTATCGATCGTGTACGATTTCAATATGTAATTGATTTCTTTTATTTTAAACTGATTGATTTTCCGGTATTTAATGTAGCGGATTGTTATGTTACCGTTGGTTTTATCTTATTACTTATTCTAATCTTATTTAAATACAAAGAAGATGATTTTGAGAATATTTTTTCTTTCAATAATAAGAAGATATCCTCTACAACTTCAAACGATAATAGGAGTGAATAATACATGGAATATACATTAGAATATCCCGACGTAGCCCCGGAACGTATTGATAAATATATTAATACACAAATATCTGAATTATCCCGATCATATATTCAGCAATTGATTCAGAACAATATGATCAAAGTAAACAACAAAGACTGTAAAGCCAATTACAAATGCAAGGTTGGCGATTTGATATATATATATGCAGAAGAACCAAAGGAATTAGATGTGATTGCGGAAGATATTCCACTTGATATTGTGTACGAAGATGATTCCATTATTATAATCAATAAGCCAAAACATATGGTGGTGCATCCCGCAGCAGGTCACGAATCGGGAACATTGGTTAATGCTTTGTTATATCACTGCAGCGATTCTTTATCCTCAATCAACGGAGTAAAACGCCCGGGCATTGTACATCGGATTGATCAGAATACAACCGGAATCCTGGTTATATGTAAAAATGATCATGCACATAAAATCCTTGCTGAACAGTTAAAAGAACATAGCATTACCCGTAAATATCATGCAATATGCTATGGAACATTCAAAGAGCCGGAGGGAACTATTCATGCACCAATCGGACGTCATCCGATTGATCGCAAAAAAATGGCGATTAACCATAAGAATGGAAGAGATGCCATAACTCATTACCGTGTACTGGAACAATTTCATAATTATTCCTATATTGAATGCACATTAGAAACCGGCCGCACACATCAAATACGCGTGCACATGGCATCTATCGGGCATCCATTGTTAGGTGATGATGTGTATGGACCCAAGAATCCTAAAATAAAGGGGTTAGAAGGTCAAACCTTACATGCTAAGACATTAGGATTTATTCATCCCGATACCAACCAATACGTTGAATTCGATTCGGAATTACCTGATTATTTTCAAAAGCTATTAGATAAATTAAGATCAAATGATAAATAAAGATCTACCCAATACATCTTGAGTAGATCTTTATTGATAGAACGATTAATTTTTATTATTCTTTTCACGCAGTGTAACAGCATCTTTTGCTTTCATACGTTGCCAATCATCAATATCTGCGTAATGCTTTTTCGTTGTATTCACATCTTTATGTCCCAAAACATCTGCAACCAAATAGATATCTGATGTCTGTTGATATAAAGCCGTACCATAGGTACTTCTGAGCTTATGCGGGGTGATTTTCTTTGATGGAGTTGTAATGGCTGCATACTTCTTGACCATATTCTCAACAGACCGAACAGTTATTCTTTTCCTCTGTGAACTAAGGAATAGTGCATTTTCATGACCTTCCCGTGGTACAATACCTTTTCTTTCTTTCAAATAAGGAATTAACGCCTCGCGTGCTTCTTCACCAAAATACACATATGATTCATAACCGCCTTTTCGAACTACCTTGATTCGGTCATAATCAAAATCAACATCATTGATATCCAGACCAACACATTCAGATACCCGGATACCGGTTCCAAGCATCAAAGTTAGCAATGCCAAATCTCGTTTCTTGTTTTTTTCATGATATGCTTGTTGATGGTTGGTTAATTTGTTACCGTACTCAACATTATCCAGAAATTGAGCTACCTCATTGGTTTCCATCCGGACAATCGCCTTATCGTGAATCTTTGGCATATCAACTAATAGAGCCGGGTTGGAATCAATATGACCATTCTTATATAGATATGCAAAAAACATCCTTAACGCTGTTAATTTGCGTTTTAAAGCCCGCTCATTATTTGTATATTGATGACCGTCTTTTATATAAACCTTGAGGTAATCCATATATTCCTCAATGTCTTCAGATTCAATCTGGTCAATTACAGAAAGAGGAATATCTTTCATTTCTTGATTCTTTAAAGAGGGATTAGAGGAAATAAGGAATTCAAAAAAAGTCTTAAGATCACGTGCGTAGCCTAAACGTGTGCGTGGAGCCTTTGAATATTCAATTGCACGGAAGTATGTAGATACATATTTCGGTAATTCGCTTAATACATCACGCATTAAAAGTACATTGTGAATTGCTTCCTCCTGATGATAAGTTTGTTCTGCCATAATAAAAGCTCTCCTTTTTCGTTAAACCTGTGTTTTGCGAATAGTTTAATTTCATTGATATAATATTACGACACCCTTTTCTCATTGTCAATGCTTTTTATCTAAACTGCAAAACTCTCTATCGTATGACTAACAAGTATGATATACTATACTGTATGATTAAAAAGGAAATTCATTATGGAAAGGAAACTTAAATTTCTATGGATACACAAAAATTATTAAGTTATCTTAGACAATGTATACAACAATATAATATGATACAATCCGGTGATGTTATCGCTGTGGGTCTATCCGGCGGAAAAGACAGTATGACCATGCTATATGGATTAAAAAAATTACAGGCATTCTATCCTGAAAAATTCGACCTCGTTGCCATATATGTAGATCTTGGAATAGACTCAAATGCCAAACAGGTTATTCCGGTTATGGAACAATACTGCGCATCGTTGCAGGTGCCATTTCATACAATCCAAACACAAATCTATCCGATCATATTCAAGGAACGCAAAGAAAAGAATCCTTGCTCCTTATGTGCCAAGATGCGAAAAGGTGCATTAAATGAATATGCATTATCCGTTGGCTGCAACAAAATTGCATATGCACATCATAAAAATGATTTCATTGAAACAAGTATTATGTCATTATTCTTTGAAGGACATTACTATTGTTTCCCTCCGGTAACGCATCTTGATCGTACAGGTTTAACGCTTATCCGTCCTATGTTGTTCATAGATGAAAAAGAAATTAAAGGATTCGCATATAAAAATAATATACCCGTTCTACACAATCCATGCCCGGCTGACGGATACACCAAGCGTCAGGAAATAAAAGAATTCTTGCAGGAAACCAAGCTAAAATATCCGGATCTGCAAAAAAATCTAAATAGCGCTCTTCTACATTACTTTGAAGAAACTGCAGAATAAACAGGAACCATCAGATAACACCCGGCATGTATCTGATCATCCTTTAATTGATTGATCTCTATTACTTCGTCCATATAATCCTGATAAACTGCCTCAGAGGTTGCATACTCTTCTGCAATTGATGTCAATGTGTCCCCAGGTTGGATCTCAATCGCCTGAAAACTCTTCTCATATTCTACACTCTCATTTGCATGTACAAATTGTCTTCCCCCGATAAAAGTAAATGTAAGAATCAAAATAAATCCAAACATTAACATAATATTATTATTGTGAACTCTCTTGTGATTTGATCTTCTAACATGCGTATTATCTGCTCTCATATCTTTTCTTCTCCTTTGTCCAATTCGAATATTTGTTCGTTTTCTGTATTCTATCAAACAGGTGTTCGTTTGTCAATACATTTTCGAAAATATGTTCGGAATATTCGTTCGGAATATATGTTTGCTTTTTTCAATTATTTATGGTATTATATATATCAGTATTATATGTTTTTGAATTATATGTATTGGTATATAAGGATTAATACTTTACATACCGATATAGCACCATTTTTAAGGAGGTTTTTTATGCCGGGTAAGATCAGTTCCAAGCAACAAGAGATATTAGATTATATTAAGGAGAATATATTACAGAAAGGATATCCGCCTTCTGTTCGAGAGATATGCGAAGCAGTCAGGTTAAAGTCTACCTCTTCTGTCCATTCCCATTTAGAGACATTAGAAAAGAATGGATATATTCGTCGCGATCCAACAAAGCCACGTACAATTGAGATTTTAGATGATTCGTTCGGTTTATCCCGACGTGAGTTAGTGAATGTTCCGATTGTTGGTCAGGTAACCGCCGGTGAACCGATTTTAGCGGTAGAGAATATCGATGGATATTTTCCTGTTCCACCGGAATATTTACATAACAAGACAACATTCATGCTAAAAGTTAAGGGCGAGAGCATGATCAATGCCGGCATCTTTGACGGAGATTTAATTTTAGTCGAGGAACAGCCTACAGCCCGGAATAGCGAGATTGTCGTTGCCTTAGTAGATGACAGTGCAAC